>Ga0310695_10010089_pt1 | contig 13948 bp, 13 predicted proteins | sample RumenRJG_04DNA_FD_203882 | JGI IMG/M metagenome (GOLD analysis project Ga0310695, IMG submission 203882) | Bovine rumen microbial communities from Lethbridge, Alberta, Canada - RJG_04 (v2) (version 2) | ecosystem: Host-associated > Mammals > Digestive system > Stomach > Rumen | place: Canada... | reverse complement strand
GCCCTTCCGCGACCTCCGTGCGCACGCCGAAGCGCGTCAGCGCGTCCGCCATCGCCGCCACGCGGTCCGATTCCTTGAGGCGCAGCCGGCGGATGCCGGTGAAGACCGTCGTCCCCGGCGTACACGCCGCCGCGACGGTCAGGATCGGGAAACTGTCGGGGAACTGCGCGACGTCGATCGTCCCGCCGAGCGCCGCGAGCGCGTCGACGATCGCGCGGTCGGGCTGGCACGACGCCGGATCGAGCCCCTCGACCGCGATCCGGTTGCCGATCGCGTTCGCCGCGAGCCAGAAGGCCGCGCCCGACCAGTCGCGCTCCGCCGCCACCGCCGGCTGCGGCGCAAACCGCTGGCCGCCCGGGATGTCGAAGCCGCCGTCCGCCGTCTGGCGCACGGTCACGCCCGCGCCGCGCACGACCGCGAGCGTCAGGTCCACGTAGCCGCGCGATTCGAGCGGCGAGGTGAAGCGGATCTGCGAATCGCCTTTCAGGAGCGGCAGCGCGAAGAGAAGCCCCGTCACGAACTGCGACGAGACGTCGCCCGCGAGCGCGTGTCGCCCGCTTGCGAGCGCGGGATACTCGATCATCGGCCGCGCCGCGAGCCGCCCCGCCTTGCGGAACGTCGCCTTCTTCCCGAGCGCCGCCGCGACGGGCGCGAGAAAGCGCAGCGTCGAGCCCGATTCGCCGCAGTCCAGCGTCACCTCCTCGTCCGGCGCCGCGAGCGCGCGCAGGCAGCGCTTCGTCGCCTGGATGTCGGCGGCGTCCGCCGGATCGTCCGCGAGCCGCCGCGTGTCGCCCGCGAGGAAATCGGCGATCAGGAGCCGATGCAGGTGCGATTTCGACCGCGGCACTTCCGCCGCGCCCGTGCGCAGACCCGGCGCGATCAGCATGGCCGGATCCCTTCCGTCAGGTCCACGCGCACGGCGCGCACGTCGCCCCAGCCGCACGGCAGCGCGAACGTCACGACGCCGAGCGCCGCCTTCTTCTTGTCGCCGCGCATGACGGGCACGAGATCATCTTCCGTCAGGCCCTCCGGCAGTTCCGTCGGCAGCCCCGCCGCCCGGAAGCGCGCGGCGAACTCGTCCGGCCAGCCAGCGGGCGCGAGGCCGAAGCGGACGGCGAGGCGCGCTTCGGCGACGCAGCCGATCGCCACCGCCGAACCGTGGGAGATCGCGTAACCGGACAGCTTCTCGACGGCGTGGCCGATCGTGTGGCCGCAGTTGAGCAGGAGGCGGCGGCCCGTCTTCTCGAAGGGGTCTTCGCGCACGAGCGCGACCTTGACCGCCAGGTTGTCGGCGATCTTCTCCCGGCCGCGGCCGCCGATGGCCTCGTGCTTGATCATCTCCGCGCGGCCGTCGGCGAGCACGTCCGGCGGCAGCGTCTTCAGGAAGTCCGTGTCGATCACGACGAGTTTCGGCGAATGGAACGCGCCCGCGAGGTTCTTGCCCTCGGGCAGGTCGCAGCCCGTCTTGCCGCCCGTCGAGGCGTCCACCATCGCAAGGAGCGTCGTCGGGAAATTGATCCAGTCGATGCCGCGCATCCACGTCGCGGCGGCGAAGCCCGTCAGGTCGCCCGTCACGCCGCCGCCCACCGCGGCGACGGTATCGCGGCGGCCGAGGCCCGCGCGCGCGAACGCATGCCAGAGGCCGGCGACCGTCGCCGGCGTCTTGTGGACTTCACCGGAGGGAATCGTCGCGAGCGGCGCGGGCAGCGTGTCCTTGTAGAGTTCCGCCACCGTGCCGTCGGCGACGAACGGCGTCGCGCCCAGCAGCGCGCGCGCGAGGCCGTTGCCGACGACGACGAGCGAGCCGTCGAGGTCGAAGCTCGCGGCGACGCGGTTCGGGAAGGAGGCGTAGTGCGGCGCGCGCTCGCGCGCCTTGTTGCCCAGGGGACGGCTCCCCGCCGCCGAGCCGATGCGGCGCGCCAGCTCCGCCTCGTCCGGCGTGTCGAGGCAGAAGACCGTGCCGGCGCGTTCGCAGAGCGCGCGGTTGGCGTCCCGGAGGAGCGTGCCGCCGCCGAGCGAGACGACGGTCCGGCCCGCCGCCGCGTCGATGACGGCCGCGAGCGTGCGCGCCTCGATGTCGCGGAAGACGCGCTCGCCGTCCGTCGCGAAGATGTCGGGAATCGGCCGCCCTTCGCGCGCGACGATCTCCGCGTCGAGGTCGACGAACGCCGCGCCGAGCGCCGCGCCCAGCTTCCGGCCGAGCGTCGTCTTGCCGCTCGCCGGCGCGCCATAGAGGAAGATGAGGTTCTTCATGGTGAGGCGCGCATTGTATCATAATCCGTCCGCCGCGCGCAAGCGGCCGTCCGCGCGGGGCGACGCCCGGCGAGCCGCACGGACCCGCGGGGCCCGCGTCGGCGAAAGACATCGGAATTTCCGATGGAGATGCGCGTTAAATTCCGATTATCCTTTGGGCACGGCAATATGCGATAATACCCCGCGTCGACACGACAGGATCGACACGACAGGAAAGGAACACGACCATGAGCAAGACGACCTATCATCCCGAGACGCTGGCGGTGCACGCCGGCCAGCCCGTCCACGGCGACCCCGCGACGAACGCACGCGCGGTGCCGGTCTACCGCACGACCGCCTACAACTTCCGCGACTCCCGGCACGGGGCCGACCTCTTCGCCCTGCGCGAGCTCGGCAACATCTACGCCCGCCTCATGAACCCGACGAACGACGTCCTCGCCGCGCGCCTCGCCGCGCTCGAGGGCGGCGCGGCGGCCCAGACGCTCGCCAGCGGCACCGCGGCCATCTACTTCACGATCACCAACATCGCCCGCGCGGGCGACGAGATCGTGGCCGCCGCCAACCTCTACGGCGGCACCTTCTCCCAGTTCGACGCGATCCTGCCGAACGTCGGCATCAAGGTCAACTTCACGCCCGTCAACGATTTCGCCGCCGTCGAGGCCGCGATCAACGACAGGACGCGCCTCATCTTCATCGAGTCCGTCGGCAACCCCGCGCTGGACATCGCCGACATCGAGGGCTACGCCGCGCTCGCGCGCAAACACCGTCTGCCGCTCGTCGTGGACGCGACGTTCACCCCGCCGCCGCTCCTCCGCCCGATCGCGCACGGCGCGAATCTCGTCATCCACTCGCTCTCCAAGTGGATCGGCGGACACGGCGCGGGCATCGGCGGCGTGGTGGTGGACGCGGGCAACTTCGACTGGTCCGACCCCAAGTTCGCGCTCTACAACGAGCCGGACCGCGGCTATCACGGCCTCCGGTTCGCGCACGACCTGCCCGAGCCGCTGCGGCCGATCGCCTTCTCGCTGCGCCTGCTCACCGTCGGCATCCGCAACCAGGGGCCGACGCTCGCGCCGGACGCGGCCTGGATCTTCCTGCAGGGCGTCGAGTCGCTGCCGCTCCGGATCGCGCGCCACAGCGAAAACGCCCTCGCCGTCGCGACGTGGCTCCAGCGCCATCCGAAGGTGGCGTGGGTGAAGTATCCGTCGCTCACCCAGCCCGAGCTCGCGGCGAAATACCTGCCGGACGGCGCGGGCGGCGTGGTCGTCTTCGGCGTCAAGGGCGGCGCGGCGGCCGCGCGCCGGGTGACGGACGCGGCGAACGGCGACATCTTCTCCATCCTCGCCAACGTCGGCGACGCGAAGAGCCTCATCATCCATCCGGCGTCCACGACCCATTCGCAGCTGTCCGACGAAGACCTGCTCAAGGGCGGCGTCCGGCCCGAGCTCATCCGCCTGTCCATCGGCATCGAACACATCGACGACATTCTCGGCGCGCTCGACCGCGCGCTCGCGGCGGCCTAGAAGTCTAGAAACCCAGAAGTCCAGGATCCTCGAAACCCAGAAACCCAACAGAAAGGAACAAAACCATGAAGAATACGACACTCCGAATCACCGTCGCGGCGCTGGCCGCGCTCGCGCACGACCTGCTCTTCGCGGGCGTGCCGCTCAACAACCTCCAGGGCGCGGGCGGCATCGCCTTCAACCCCCTGGCCTACACGGCGGGCCTGCCGTGGGAATACGGCGCGACGACGAACCTCAACGACTTCGTCAGCGCGCCGCAGTTCGGCGCCTGGTACGTGAACCTGAACGACGCGGACATCAACTGGTACGCGGGATCCGCCGCGCTCACCGTCGCGAACCGCCTCGAGCTCTCGTACGGCTACGGCTACATCAACGCCCGCAAGTACGGCGACAAGTCGATCGAGACGCACAACGTCGGCGCGAAGCTGCGGCTCCTCGACGAGAACGCCTTCGACACGGTGTGGGTGCCGGCGGTCGCGGTCGGCGCGGTGTGGAAGTACACCGACTCCAAGACCGTGGACGCGCTGGGGCTCGACGACCACGGCTTCGACTACTACGCCGTCGCCTCGAAGCTCATCACCCAGACGCCCGTGCCGGTGCTCCTGTCGGCGGGCCTCCTCTACACGGACGAGGTCGTCAACGGCGTCGTCGGGCACAACCACTACGGCCTCGCGGCGTTCGGCAACATCGACGTCCTGCCGGCCGAGAACGTCGCCGTCGGCCTCGAGTACAAACAGGGCGCGGACGTCGGCGACGGCATCCGCAACCACGACTACTGGGACGGTCACGTCGCGTGGTTCGTCACGAAGAAGCTGACGCTCGTCGCGGCGTTCGCGGAAACGGGCGACAAGGACAAGTTCTACCGCCGCGGCTCGACGAAGAACCTCGGCGTGGGCTCGGGTCTCGTCCTCAGCGCGCAGTATCAGTTCTGATCGAACACAACAGGAAAGAAAGGAGCAGTCAACATGAGCAGCACGGCAAAAACGATTCTCGACAAGGTGGGCGGCACGCCGCTCGTCGAAATCTCCAGGCGACTGAACACGGGCGGGGCGCGCGTTCTCGCGAAGGTGGAGTTCTTCAACCCCGGCGGCAGCGTCAAGGACCGCATCGCCCGCGCGATGGTCGAAGCCGCCGAGGCGGACGGCACGCTGAAGCCCGGCGCGACGATCATCGAGCCGACGAGCGGCAACACGGGCGTCGGCCTCGCCTTCGTGAGCGCGGTTAAGGGCTACCGTCTCATTCTCACGATGCCCGAGACGATGAGCGTCGAGCGGCGTCGGCTCGCGGCGGCGTACGGCGCGCAGATCGTGCTGACGCCGGGCGCGGCGGGCATGAAAGGCGCGATCGCCAAGGCGGAGGAGCTGCGCGCGGCGACGCCGGGCGCGGTGATCCTCCAGCAGTTCGAGAATCCCGCCAATCCCGACGTCCACTACCGCACGACGGGGCCCGAGATCTGGGACGGCACGGGCGGCGACATCGCGGCGTTCGTCGCCGGCGTCGGCACGGGCGGCACGATCACCGGCGCGGGACGGTACCTGAAGGAGCGCGATCCCGGCGTGCAGCTGTTCGCGGTCGAACCCGACACGTCGCCCGTCCTCTCCGGCGGACAGCCCGGCCCGCACAAGATCCAGGGCATCGGCGCGGGCTTCGTGCCGAAGGTGCTCGACACGTCGCTCCTCACGGAGGTCGTTCCGGTCTCGGCGGAGAACGCGGGCGCGACGGCGCGCGCGGCGGCGGCGAAGGACGGTCTGCTCGTCGGCATCTCGTCCGGCGCCGCGCTCTGGGCCGCGCTCGAACTCGCGAAGCGCCCCGCGTTCGCCGGCCGGACGATCGTCGCGCTGCTGCCCGACACCGGCGAGCGCTACCTGTCGACGTGGCTCTTCGACTGACGCGCCCAAGAGAGGGAGACCGCATCATGAAGATCACGTACCAGGGACAGGAGACCGAAACCGAGCCGACGACCCTCGCGGCGTTTCTGACCGCGCGCGGCGTCAACATCTCGGAATCGGTCGTCGAGTGCGACGGCGAAATCCGCATCGGGGCCCGGGCCCTGGCCGCGCCGCTCGCGGCCAACGCGGTGCTCAACGTGTTCCGCATCGTCGCCGGAGGCTGAGATGGGCGCCAACACCTCTCTGACGGACCGCGAGCGTCGCATCCTGGAGTCCGCGCGCGTCGGCATCGCCGGCGCGGGCGGGCTCGGCTCCAACGCCGCCATGCTGCTCGTGCGCGCGGGCGTGAAGAACCTGACGATCGCCGACTTCGACACGGTGGCGGCGTCGAACCTGAACCGCCAGTTCTTCTTCCGGCGGCAGATCGGGCGGCTGAAGGTCGACGCGCTCGCGGCCAACCTGCGCCGGATCGAGCCGGACCTCCGCCTGACGCTGCACGCGGCGCGCCTGACGCCCGACACGGCGCGTGCGGCGTTCGCCGGCTGCGACGCGGTCATCGAGGCGTTCGACACGGCCGAGGCGAAGAAGATGCTCCTCGACGCGCTGCTGCCCGCCGGCCGGCCCGTCGTCGCCGCGGCCGGCCTCGCCGGCTGGGGCCGGTCGAACGACATCCGCGTGCGCCGGATCGGGCGCAACCTCGTTCTGGTCGGCGACCAGACGCGCGACGTCCGCGACGGCCTGGCGCCGGTCGGCGTGCGCGTCGTCATCGCCGCCGCGATGCAGGCGAACTGCGTCGTGTCGCTTTTACTGGGAGAAGAACTATGAAACCGCTTGTCATCGCCAACAGATCGTTCACCAGCCGTTTCTTTCTGGGCACGGGCAAGTTCGCGTCGAGCGAACAGACGCGGGCCGCGCTCGCCGCGAGCGAGACGGAGCTCGTCACCGTCGCGCTGACGCGCGCGCATGAACGCGACGCGGCCGGCGACGACATCCTCCGGGCGATCGACCGCGACCGCATCGAAGTCATGCTGAACACGTCCGGCGCGCGGAACGCCGACGAGGCCGTGCGCATCGCGCAGATCGGCCGGGCCGCCGGCTTCAGCTGGCTGAAGATCGAGATCCATCCCGATGCGCGCTACCTGCTGCCCGATCCCGTCGAGACGCTGAAGGCGGTCGAGGCGTGCGCGCGGATGGGGATGGTCGTCCTGCCGTACATCAACGCCGATCCCGTGCTCGCGCGCCACTGCGAAGACGCGGGCGCGGCGGCCGTGATGCCGCTCGGCTCGCCCATCGGCTCGAACCTGGGGCTGCGCACGCGCGACATGATCGAGATCATCGTCGAGCAGAGCCGCGTGCCCGTCGTCGTCGATGCCGGCATCGGCCTGCCGTCGCACGCGGCGGAGGCGATCGAACTCGGCGCGGACGCGGTCCTGGCGAACACGGCGGTCGCGGCGGCGGACGATCCCGTCAAGATGGCGGAAGCGTTCCGGCTGGCCGTCCGCGCGGCAGAACTGGCGGTGGAGGCGGTGCCGCCCGCCCCGCGCCGCACGGCCGCTCCCACGAGCCCGATGGACATCTTTGGGAGTTGAGAGTTGAGAATTGAGAGTTGAGAATTGAGAGTTGAGAATTGAGAGTGGAGAGTTGAGAGTGGAGAGTTGAGAGTGGAGAGTGGAGAGTTGAGAGTGGAGAGGGAGGAGAAGAGGGATGTTTCCGTTGTTGAAGTATCGTGAAGAGGAGGTGGAGAGTTTTCTCGCCCGCGTCACGGACGCGGATGTGCGCGCGTCGCTGGACGCCGCGCGGCCCGGCTGGTTCGATCTGCTGAACCTGATCAGCCCGGCGGCGCGGCCGCGTCTCGCCGAGCTGCGCCGCGCGGCGCGGCTGGCGCGGCGGAAATACTACGGCAAGACGGTGAGCGTCTACGCGCCGCTCTACATCGGCAACACGTGCGTCAATTCGTGCCGCTACTGCGACTTCCGCGTCCAGCACCGGGGGACCGTCCGCCGCAACCTGACGCTGGACGAGATCCGCACCGAGGCCGCGGCCGTGCGCGCGACGGGGATCGATTCGCTCCTGGTCGTCGCGGGCGAAGATCCGCGCGTCAACACGGTGGCGCATCTGGCGGAGGTGGGGCGGCTCCTGAAGCCGCTCTTCTCGAACCTGTCGCTCGAAGTCGCGCCGCAGACGGAAGACGGGTACCGGGAGCTCTTCGCCGCCGGCTACGAGGGGCTGACGTGCTTTCAGGAGACGTACGACCGCGACCTCTACCGCGAGATGCATCCGGCGGGGCCGAAGAGCGACTACGACTTCCGGCTGAACACGCAGCTCCGGGCCGGACGCGCGGGCTTCCGCGTCCTCGGGTGCGCGTTTCTGCTGGGGCTCGGCCCGTGGCGGCGCGAGGCGGCGAGTCTCGCGGCCCACGCGCTCTACCTCCTGCGCGAATGCTACGAAGCGAAGGTGCAGTTCGCGTTCCCGCGCATCTGCCGCGTCGACGGCGGCTTCACGCCGCCCTGCGAGGTGAGCGAAGCGGATGTCGAGCTGATGATGCTCGCGTTCCGCATCGTCTTTCCACAGTGCTGCATGACCGTGTCGACGCGCGAGCGCCCGGCGTTCCGCGACCGGATCGTCCTGGACGCGGCCGACAACATGAGCGCGGGTTCGCGCGTGACGCCCGGCGGCTATGCGGTCCTGGCGCAGGAGCGTCCGCACGACGTCGCGCAGTTCACGCTCTCCGACCGCCGCGCGCCGGACGAGGTCTACGCCGCCATCCGCGCAAACGGCCAGGAAGTCGTCTTCAAGAACTGGGACAACCGAATCTGAACACGATCAATATGATATACTAGCATCATGACACTGCAACAGCTCAAATATGCGGACGCGGTGGCGACCTACGGCAGCATCAGCGAGGCCGCGCGGCGCATGTTCGCCACCCAGCCGACGCTGACCGAATCGATCCGCGCGCTGGAGGAGGAGCTCCGCACGGCCCTCTTCACGCGTTCGGTGCGCGGCATCTCCGTCACCCGCGAGGGCGAAGAGTTCCTGGCGTCGGCGCGCCAGATTCTGGACGACGCCGCGCGCATCACCGAAAAGTACACGGGCAAGACCGTGCGCCGGCCGCAGTTCGCCGTCTCGTGCCAGCACTTCGCGTTCGCGGCCGAGGCGTTCATGGAGGTCGTCCGGGCGGCGACGAGCGACGCCTACGACTTCACGCTGCGCGAGACGGTGACGAGCGAGATCATCGACGACGTGGCCCGGCACCGCAGCGAGATCGGCCTGCTCTACCTGTCCAGCCGCAACGAGCGCCTGCTGCGCAAGATCTTCAAGCGCGACGAGCTCGCGTTCGAGGAGCTCTATTCGGCGCAGCCGCACGTCTTTCTCGGCCGGCGCCATCCGCTCGCGAAGAAGAAGGCCATCCTGCCCGCCGAGCTGGACGCGTACCCCTACCTCACGTACGAGCAGGGCGCGGAGAACGCGCTGTCCTTCGCCGAGGAGGTGATGGCGGCCATCGACCGGAAAAAGAACATCCGCGTGCGCGACCGCGCGACGATGACGAATCTCATCCTGGGGCTGAACGGCTTCACGGTGGCGTCCGGGGCGCACGCGAAAGCCTACGACCCGGCCATCGTCTCCGTGCCGCTCCGGCTCGGCGAGACGATCCGTGTCGGCCTCGTGCGGCGCATGGGCATCGCGCCGTCCGACGCGGCGCGGACCTTCATCGCGGCGATCCGCCGGATCATCGGCGCGGACGGGCGGGCGGCCCCGGTCAGGACAGGCCGCGCGCGCGCTTGATCTCCTCCCACGCGGCGTTGATGCGCGCCATCTGCGCGGTCGCGCGCGTCACCATCTCCTCCGGCAGGCCCTGCGCGCGCAGGAGATCGGGGTGGTTCTTCTTCGCCTGCGCCCGGTAGGCGCGGCGCACCTCGTCGTCCGTCGCGGTCGGCGCGCAGCCGAGGATCTCGTACGGCGACGGCGCGGACGGCGCGCGCCGCGCCGCGCCCGCGCGGCCGCCGAGACGGCGGGCGCGCTGTTCGGCGAAGAGCGACGGCCGGATCCGGAGGGGCGTGACGATCATCTCGAGGATGCGCCGCTCGTCGGGCGACAGCTCGCCGTCGGCGCACGCGACGTCCCAGAGGAGATCGTACATCAGCTGGCGCAGCGGCTCGCCGCGCGCGACGGCGGCGAACGACTCGGCGTAGTCGAAGATCGAATGGGCGTCGGCCTTCGCCGCGCGGAACGCCTGGATGCAGATCGCGCGGTTGCCGGGCGTCAGGCCCAGCCGCACGAAGGCCCGCTCGGCGGCCGCGATCTCCGACGCGTCCACGTGTCCGTCGGCCTTGGCGAGCTTCGCCAGGAGCGCGCCCGCGGCCGTCAGGAACACGACCTCGCGCTCGCGCTGCGTGGCCGCGCGTCGGCGCGTCTGGCCGTACGACCCGCCCGTCGGCGTCCCCGCGCCGCCGCCGACCAGATTGCCGACCGCGCTGCCGATCACCGCGCCGAGAATCCCGGCGAGCGCGCCGAAGCGCGCGCCCACCGCATAGCCGATCGCGCCGCCGATCCAGCCCATCTACCGTTCTCCTTTCCCGCCGCGCGCGGCGTCCGTCTGCTCCGTGCCATTGAAAATCTGCGAAAGGATGACCGCCGCGAGCATGACGCCGCAGCCGACGATCTGGCGCGCCGTGAGGACGTCGCCGAGGACGAGCGCGCCGCAGATCGCGCCGATCGCGCTTTCCTGCGCCATGATGATGGTGGCGAGCGCGGGCGGCGTGCGGACCTGGCCGAGGTTCTGGCAGGTGTAGGCGATGCCGCTCGAGAGGATGGCGATGTAGAGGAGCGGGCCGGTCGCGGCCGCGAGGTGCGGCGCGGTGAAGAACGCGCGCTCGGCGGCGGTGAAGAGGAACGGCGCGGCGCACACGGCGCCGGTGAACTGCTGGATGCAGGAAAAGGCGAGGATGTCGGTCCCGGGCGCGAAGCGGTCGACGCAGAGCATCTGGACGGCGAAGAGCGCGGCGCAGAGGAGCGTCCACGCCTCGCCGCGGCCGAGCGCGGGCACGGCGGCGGACGGCTCGACGCAGAGCAGGTACGTGCCGCCGAGGGCCAGCGCGGCCCAGAGCCACACGAGCGCGCCCGCGCGGCGGCCGACGAAGAGGCCGAAGAGCGGCACGAGGATCATGTAGTTCGAGGTCAGGAAGGCGGAGATGCCGGGCGTCGTGTAGATGATGCCGATCTGCTGCGACAGCGACGCGAGGAAGAGCGCGACGCCCGCCGCCACGCCGCCCGCGAACGCGCGCGGCGAGAAGGAGCGCGCGCCCGCCGGGATGCCCGCGCGCCCCCAGAAGCGGAGGCGCAGGCGGAAGCAGAGGTAGATGAACGCGCCGCCGATGATGTTGCGCGCGCACGTGACGGCAAACGGCCCGAGGTGTTCGGCGGCGAGCTTCTGCGCCACGAACGCACTGCCCCACAGGAGGGCCGCAAGCAGGAGCAGGATCGGACCCATGGCGGCGCGTCCCTAGTTGTAGTACGCGAAGCGCCGCTCCAGCCGCTCCATGGCGAACGCGACGAGGTAGTTGAAGACGTAGTAGAAGACGCCGGCGGCGATGAGCGGCGTCATCGACGTGTGCGCGGACGACAGCTGCTTGGCGATCGTGAACATCTCCGTGACGGCGATGGTGAACGCGAGCGACGTGTCCTTCACGAGCGTGATCACCTCGTTGCCGACAGCCGGGATGACGCGCTTGACCGTCTGCGGCAGGATGATGCGGAAGAACGTCTGGAAGCGGTCGAGGCCGAGCGAAAGCGCCGCCTCGCGCTGCCCGACGTCGATCGACAGCATCCCGCCGCGGTAGATCTCCGCGAAATACGCCGCGTAGTTGAAGCCGAACGCGAGCACCGTCGCCAGGAGGCGCGGATAGCGCGACAGCGGCATCTTGAAGAAGATGTACGGCGCGAAGTAGACGAAGATGATCTGGAGCATGAGCGGCGTGCCGCGCACGACGGAGATGTACAGGCGGAAGACGCCGGACACCAGCGGGTGGCGCGACATGCGCCCGAGCGCGATCGGGAAGCCGAGCGGCAGCGCGATGAGCAGCGTGAAGACGAAGATCTCCACCGAGACGGCGAGTCCCGAGAGGAGATCCACGATCATGCCGGAGAACGTCATCGGCGGTCCTTATTTGAGGATGAGCGCGTCCTTCTCGATGCCGTACGTCTCGGCGAGGGCGTCCATCGTGCCGTCGGCGACGACTTCGCGCAGGGCCGCCTCGACCTCCGCGCAGAGGGCCGTGTTGCCCTTCTTGAAGCCGATGCCGTACGTCTCCTTCATGACGATCTCGTCGAGGATGCGGAACTTGCCGGGCAGGTCCGCCATCTTCCGGCGCGCGACGCCGACGTCGAGCGCGACGGCCTCGACCGCGTCCATGACGAGCTCGTTCACGAGCTGATTGTAGTTCGGTTCGACGACGAGCCCCTTGAACGTGGCGCCGAGCGCCGCGCGGTCGCCGCCGGCCGACAGCGCCTTCTGCACGGGCGTGTCGATCTGGACGCCCACGGTCCGGCCCGCGAGGTCGGTCAGCCTGACGACGGGCGAATCCACCTTCACGAGCACGACCTGCGAGTTGTCGACGTACGGCGCGCTGAACGTGTAGGCGTTCTCGCGGCCCTGCATCGTGAAGCCGTTCCAGATGCAGTCGATCGCGCCGGAGTTGAGCTCCATGTCCTTCGCGTCCCAGTTGATGGGATTGGCGACGAACGTCCAGCCCTTCTTCGCGCAGACGGCGCGGGCGAGATCGAGGTCGAAGCCCTTGTACTCGCTGCCGTCCTTGTAGCCGTAGGGCGGGAAGTCGGCGTCGAAGCCGACGACGAACTTGCGCGTGCCGTCGTCCTTTTCGCCGCAGCCGGCGAGCGCCGCCGCGGCGGCGAGTGCAATCAGCAGTTTTTTCATGATGTCTGTCCTTTTTTTCTGATTCGGTCTGTGTCGGATGTCCGGCTTACGCCTTGCGGCCGATGAGCCGGCGGATGAAGCCTTCGATGTTGGCCGACTCCTCCAGCGTGATCACGCCGTCCTCCCGCGCGGCGTCCAGCGCCTTGCGGAACTCCTCCTGGCCCTCGATCTTGGCGAGCAGCTCGGACAGCTGCACGGCCTCCTTCTCGTCGATGCGGCCGTCGGCGAGGATCGCGTCCGCCATGTGCGCGAGCTGCGCGGCGAACGGCCGGTTGTTGACGCTCTGGGCGAACTTGCGGAACACGGCGGGCAGGGAGCCCTCCGCGACCGCGCCCTTGACGACGAGCTTGAGGAAGAAGAGCGTCGCGAGGAGAAGCAGCACGGCGAGCGGCAGCGCGATCCACGCCGAGCCGACGAACGGCGCCACGATGTAGGCGACGAACGAGACGGCCGCGACGGTGAGCGCGTACGGCAGCTGCGTGTTGACGTGCACGATGTGGTTGCACTGCGCGCCCGCCGACGCCATGATCGTCGTGTCGGAGATCGGCGAGCAGTGGTCGCCGCAGACGGCGCCCGCCATGCAGGCGGAGACGGCGACGATCGTCATCGACGAGCCCGGGATCGCCGCGAGGACGATCGGGATGAGGATGCCGAACGTGCCCCAGCTCGTGCCCGTCGAGAACGCGAGGATGATCGCGATGACGAAGATGATGGCGGGGAGGAAGTTCCAGAGGCCCGCCGCCGGGCCGCTGATGATGTCGGAGATGAACACCTTCGCGCCGAGCGAATCGGTCATCGCCTTGAGCGTCCACGCGCAGCAGAGGATCATGATCGCGGGCACCATCGCCTTGAAGCCCTCCGGGAACGCGTCCATGCAGTCGCGGAACGAGATGACGCGGCGGCAGAGGTAGAACGCGACGGCGAAGACGATCGCGACGATCGAGCCGAGCGCGAGGCCGACGGACGCGTCGGAGTCGGAGAACGCCTTCACGAAGTCGCCGGCGTTGTCGCCGCCGAAATAGCCGCCCGAGTAGATCATGCCGACCATGCAGCACGCGATGAGCACGAGCACCGGGATGACGAGGTCGATGACGCGGCCGCGGTCGTTCTTCGCGAGCGCGTCGGTCGCGTCCTCGATCGCGCCGAGATCCGGCCCGCCGGCGGCGGTCGCCGCCTCGTGGCGCTTCATCGGGCCGAAGTCGAACTTCATGAACGCGAACGCGAACATCGCGACGATGGTGAGGATCGCGTAGAAGTTGTAGGGGATGGCGTTGATGAAGAGCGAGAAGCCGCTCTCGGCGCCCGCGCCCTTCGCGAAGCCCGCGACCGCCGCCGCCCAGCTCGAGATC
>Ga0310695_10010083_pt1 | contig 13959 bp, 14 predicted proteins | sample RumenRJG_04DNA_FD_203882 | JGI IMG/M metagenome (GOLD analysis project Ga0310695, IMG submission 203882) | Bovine rumen microbial communities from Lethbridge, Alberta, Canada - RJG_04 (v2) (version 2) | ecosystem: Host-associated > Mammals > Digestive system > Stomach > Rumen | place: Canada... | reverse complement strand
AGACAGAAATGATGCCATTGCCCGGGGGAAGGACAGTTTCAGCAGGGAGTACATAAAAGAGTTTCATAAAAAGGTAGACGAATACCTTAAAGACGGCTGGGACGAGAACGATCCGGGCAAAGAAAAAAACGGTGCCGTGTTTGAACGGAGCCTGCTGAGAAGGATAAAAGAATTCAAGAATAACTATTTCGGAGGGCTTGAAGATTTCAGCCTTCCTCCAACGAACAATCTCTGAGAGACGGCTCAGAAGCACAAAGAGCCATATGAAAATATCCGGGCAGTTTGAGTCTGTGGAAGTAGCAGATGACTATGCATTGATAAAATCATATATAGAAACATGCCGGATACATAAAGTGAATGAAGTCGAAGCGTTAAAGCGTCTGTGTGAAGGCAATCCCTATACACTTAAGGAGATCCTTTCCAACTCCCCACCCAAGTAAGTAACTCAATATCGTAAACTGTCCAGCGGACGTTATAGTACATCCGCTCTGTTAATGATGCAAAAAATCCGTGAATAGTAACAAGTCAGGATAGCAGGATGCTGGTATTCAAGAAATAAGAAGATTTTAGATGGTTTTTTTTGATATAATGATATTCAGCGCTGAATAGAATTACCTGCTGGTAAGATAATGTTAATGCAGATTGTATTGTAGTAGGTGTAAAAGGGATTATTATGGCGTTTTTCTCCGACCAGATTCATACAGAAAAGGGGTGGGATGAGCTTTTCTCACAACTTCCGGATACGGACAGCCGATTTAAGCATGAACAGCATGAGATCGTATCAAGAGTAGCTTATCTCATCGGTGTCCCCAAATTTGTATTTGAAAAAGAATATGAGCCTCTAAAACTTGAAATTTATGAAATGCTTGACAAGGAAAAGAAAGCCCGGATCGTCAGGAATCTTTGTGCCTTAAGAACACAGCTTGAAATAACTTTTCTAAAGGTGTGCCACGCAATCCAGCGAGAAGGCAGAAGTATTATGGCTGTACCGGAGTTGCTTCCCACAAAGTATTTTCAGGAACTTGACCATGATGGTGTTCCTATATATGTTTTCCGTATTTGCAGGTCAATATGAAAGCACTATCAATTCATCCATATTTTGCAATGGAGAGCTTCTTTCTTAATAAAACAGTAGAGAAAAATAGATGAATCTGATCGAATACAATGTGAACATTAACGGAATAGATGTAAATGCACACTATACAGAAGAGAATATAAATGGGATATTCATTCCTCTTCTTCAGGAATTATCACATCTTCAGAGAACAAAGAAGAAAAGGATTCTGGCATTTCTTGCAGCTCCTCCGGGAACAGGAAAGAGTACATTGGTCTCTTTTCTTCAGAAACTGGCTGCTGATGCTCCGGATCTTGTGAATGTTCAGGCAATCGGAATGGATGGATTCCACAGAAGACAGGAATATCTCCTGTCACATACGATTATAAGAGGCGGGAAAGAAATATCAATGGTCGATGTTAAGGGAACGCCGGAGACTTTTGATCTTGAAAAACTCGAGAATGCCATAAGGAGAGTAATGTCCGGAGAAGTATGCGGATGGCCTGTGTATGACAGGCTGCTTCACAATCCGGTGGAAGATGCTGTTCCGGTTGATGGGGATATCATCCTGCTTGAAGGAAATTATCTTCTTCTGAACTATGACGGATGGGAAAGACTTTCGTCTTATGCGGATTATACTGTATCGATAAAAGCTGATGAGAAAATACTGAAGGAAAGACTGGTATCAAGGCGTGTAGCCAGCGGACATTTTTCAGCAGGAGCAGAAAAATTCGTGGAATTCAGCGATATGTATAATGCCAGACTTTGTCTGGAGCATTCAAAAGAAGCGGATCTTGTTTTGAAGCTGAATCCGGATGACAGTTACTCAAAAGAATAGATGAATTTTGCATGATGAAGAAAGAACTATCGGAAGAAACATCAAAAAATCTGATCCATGATAAAGATATAAGGGAACCTCTTTTTGATTTTCTTGAAGAAACCTACGGAAAAATCCGGATCTTTGAGGAAAAGATGATGGGGAGATCCCGGGCAGATGTTGTTATGGTAATGGATAATGCCATATGCGGACTGGAGATCAAGAGTGATGCGGATACGTATGCCAGGCTTTCCAGACAGATCAAAGATTATGACAGGTACTATGATTACAACATAGCAGTGGTTGGAACAAAACATGCAGGCTCAATCAGGGAGCATATCCCTGAATGGTGGGGAGTGATCACTGTAGAAGAAGTAGACGGGATCCTGGATTTCTATTTTTACCGGAAACCTCAAAAGAATCCAAAGGTTGATATGAAGAACAAGATCACTATCCTCTGGAGACCGGAGCTTGCACACATCCAGGAATTAAACGGTATGTTCAGATACACGGATAGGAGTAAACGTTTTGTAACAGAGAAGATCCTTGCCACCGTACCTGGGGAAATGCTGGATAAGCAGATCTCAGAAGAACTGTTCGAACGGGATTATACAAAGATCGAAGAAACGCTGAATGAATTCAGAAACCGGAAACAGGGGAGGAGGAAGAATGTATGCCGTCGCCGATCAACGCTCCCTTAAAATCCACCTGTCTTTGCACGATCTTAAAGGTGATCGTCTTTGTCCCGGCAAAGTCTCCTATGCCCTGTACAGTCACCTTCGCCGTGCCTTTTTTAATATTGTTTTTATACCCTGTGACTGTAAAGTGCGTACCCGGCAGGAGGTTCACCGTGGCTCCGGCCTTATCCTTTGCGGAAAGGATACCTGTAAGATCTGCATTGGAAAGCTTTACGACATTCCCGGTATAATCCTGATCTGCGATCTTTTTAACGTTCTTTGCCTTGCTTATATCTGTAATCTTATCCTCATAGCGATAGGTCACCGTGACAGGTTCATCCTTATACCCGCCTTTCCCTGTTACCCGGATCTTAACGATACCCTTTGTGTCCGTATTAGCCGGATCATCGGTATAAGGTGTACCCACGGTATAATCCGTATTCGCCTTAAGCTTCTTTCCGTCCACATCCGTGATGGTGACCTTCGGAGCCTTAAGCTTCTGCTTCGTCGTAAACTGGTCAGCAGCATTGATTTTGATGCCTTCTGCCTTCAGGCTCTGCTGCGCTATGGCAAATTTAAGCGTGACACTGCCCTTATAATTACCCTTGCCCTTCACCTTCACTTCAGCAGTCTTCGCACCGTTTGTGACGGCCTTATTCTTGCTATAGGACAGTGTATAATCCCTGCCTTCCTTCAGAGTATTCCCGCTCTCCTTCACGATGACCGAAGGCTTTGCTCCACCCATGGCATACATCCCGTCAGAAACAGCAAATAAGAAAGGCTCCTGTTCCTTAAGCTCAATCTTCCCGCTGATCTTAAAGGCAGCAGTCTTACTGCCCACGATCCCGGTGCTGTTGCCGGTTAACGCCTCAAACACCACCGTAGCGGTTCCGGGGTTCGTATTATTGTAAAGGCTGACCCGGCGGTAATCCACGTTTTCTGTAAGCGGTTTGCCTCCTATCGACAGGGAATACTCAGGTTCTATCGGCTTTCCGGTATAGGCATAGGATTTCTGCCTAAAGGTTACTTTTGCGTTGGAAAGCAGCTTATTCTTATCACCTGCAGCTCTGATCAGAGCTGTGGTACTTCCCGTATAATTATTCTGACCGCTCTTCGGTGAGATAGATGCAGTTGTCATTCCCTCGCCTGTCACAGAAGAAGGGGTGATGCTGAAATACTTGCTGCTCACGGCCTTGCCCGTCTCAGCCCAGGTCAGTACCGGTGAAACGTTTACCGAGCCCTTCTTCTTAGCGGCAACTCCGATCTCATGAGCCAGGATGTCCTCACCCAGCACCGCCGCATCGATCTTAAAGCTCACTGTCTCACTCTTTGCATCCTTATAATTACCCTTGAATTTAACTGTGGCTGTCGCCGTTCCCACATCCTTATTATTCTTCCAGCTTACCGTATAGTCCGTCTTTTCCGTAAGCTTCCTTGTGCCGTCATAGACATGGAAGGAAGGCTTTATGGCAGAGCCGGTATAGCGGTAGGATTCCTTCAGACCTCCGATCCACACCTTCGATTCCACAGTCTCTTTGCCGCTTACAGGATCCGTGACAGTCTTCTCGACCTCCTTTCCGCCGATCTTTACTGACTCTCCGATCTCGTTTCCCTTGTCATCTTTGACAGGCTCAACTACAGGTGCCGCATTCCCGCTTAAGCCCTCGATGTCCTTTCGAAGATCCTCGTAATCCTTCCCCTCCTCCTCTTTGCAGGGGATATCGGCAACGATCTTCTCTTTATGACAGCGACTGCAGGTATATTTAGTCTCGCCCATGGTAAGAGTTGTCGGAGGCTTAACCTCCACTCCCCCGTCAAAATCATGGTTATCGGGGTCTATCGGAGTTTTTTCTCCCCGTATTATGCTGTGGCAGTCTAAACACTCATAATTTCCTTCATAGCCCTGTTCAATGCAGGTAGCCGCTATTGTGGTTCCCTCCACAAGTTTCCTGTTGGAATGATCACAGTTTATAACCTCAACCTGAACAGTGATTATATAATCCTTATAGTTTGTTCCGCTTACCTTAGCGGTAATATAAGCCCTTTGACCAACATTTCCGGAAACATCCTTAAGCTTATAGCTTATGCTTTTTCCCTTAAGCTGCGGCTCTCCATCAAAAATCTCATTATTACCCGAAACTGTCATATTCCCGGAGACAGTACTGCCTTCTTCGATATAACCTGAAATATCAATACTTCCTGAAAGACCGTATCTGGTTTCATTCGGGACAACTTCATTCTTTCGCGAAGCTTTTTCAATATTGGCGGTAAGTCCGGTCGTCACACCGGGAACCAGGGTATAGTTAACGCTGTCGCTGAGTGTACCGCCTGTGATGGTTACAGCTTTGTTATCACCTGCGTTCTTATCTTCAAATTCAGCTGTTATATTGCTGACGGTCAGACCGTCAACTGCGGTATTGCCGTTTACCCTCTTTAATGTCGCCGTGCCTGTTACCGTTGCAGACTTATTACCGTCATAGACCTTGTCCTGAGCGGTGACGCCATCAATATATACCTGTACTCCCGTGATGCCTGCCTTTGTTGTCTTCTGGCTCTTTGAAGCATCGATCTCATAGTTAGTGCCGCCGCTTGTCAGGTTCCAGTTGGAAAGAGTTACGGTTTTGTTATTTCCCTTGTTTGCATCAGCAAATGCTCCTGACACCGTAAAAGTTACGGCGTCAGTTCCTACAAGCCCTGTTACCGCAGCCTTGGAGGTAACCGTTGTTGCAGTAGTATTACCGTCATATTCCTTATCATTTGCCGTAACTCCGGTGATGGTGATGGACTTTTTGCTGATTGTTGCTGTAGCGGTGGACTGATGATCACCGTCTGCAAGCTTATAGTTTCCTGCGCTTGCGCCGCCGAGGACAAATTTTGTGGCATCAATATTGACGTTCTTGGATTCCCCCGCGTCCTTGTCTGCAAATGTGCCGGCGCCGTTAGCGGAAACAGTCAGTTTGTCGCCGTCGCATATTCCCGTAAATACTGCACCGGTGGTGATCAGTTCGGCGGTGGTGCCGCCGTCGTATTCTTTATCCTTAACCGTAATACCGCTTACTACAGTAACAGGTTTTTGTGTAATGGTGAACTCCAGCTCCTGTATGCCGGTGTAGCTGCTCTTGCCCGCAACGATCAGCTTGTAGCTGCCAGCATCCTTTGGTGCGGCGGACAGAGGGGTCTCCTGTGTATCCACGACCTTCTTGTAGCTCAAGGTGTAATCTGAATCTTTTGTCAGCGTCGCTTCTTCAAAACTGATCGTCGGGCTGAAGGCAGAGCCATCGTATACCATAGAGGTGTTGTCGAGGGTCGCCGTGGGCAGCGTTTCCTTGAACACCACATTGCCGCCATCCACTGCTCCGGTGAAGTCGCCCTTGTCGCTGTGGAAGCAGGCTGCGTCGGTGTCTTTGATAGTATAGGCGGTGGTGCTGCCCGAGGGTGTGCCAGGCTTTGCGATAACTGCGCCCTTTTCCGCTGCTACCCGGATCTCCGCACCGTCAGTCAGTGCTCCGGTGACGGTGATGGTCTTGCTATAATTGAGCGTAACGTTGTTCGTCTTATCGCCCTTCTTATTGCCGCTGATCACAGGAGAGCCGCTGACGTTGAACGTGCCGCCGTCAAGATACACGCCACCACCGCCTTGTGCATTATCAATGCCATTGGTTGCGGTGCAGCCGGTAATCCGCGCGCTGCCGTTCATGGTGAACGTGCCGCCATTAACATACACGCCGCCACCGGAGGGATTGGTGCAGCCGTCGATCCGGGCACTGCCGCTCATGGTGAACGTGGCGCCGCTGTCGACAAACACGCCTCTGCCGGTGCAGCCGCTGATCGTGCCGCCCGTCATATTGAACGTGCCTTTAACCTTCACACCGCCGCCGGCACCATTATTGGCGGTGCAGCCGCTGATCGTGCCGCCTGTCATATTGAACGTGCCGTTAACGTTCACTCCGCCGCCCTGGCTATTGGTGATACAGTCGGTGATGCTGCCGCCCTCCATGGTGAACGTGGCGTTTTGATCTATGAACACTCCGCCGCCCTCTTTTGTGGTATTGCCGCCGGTGAGCTTGCCGGTGCCGTCTGCGCTGCCGTCGGTGAGGGTAAGGTTTCCGCTTACCGTGATGACGTTGGCGTTTTTCACACCGTTGTTCCAACCCTTAAGCCTGCGGTCGATGGTATGGCCGTTTAAGTCCAGGGTGACGGTCTTGCCCTCCGGGATTACCAAAGGACCGGAATCGCCTGCTTCCAAACCGTAAGTACCATTTTTCCAATTGACGTCCTTCTCCAGAATGACCGTACCGCCGTCTTCTGCGTTGTTTATCAGTGTCTGCAGATCGTCAAAGGACATGATATCTGTGTCCCCCGCAGGCTGCTCCCCGGTTTCCGGAGCGCCTTCTTCCTGCACGCTGTCAGCCGGAGCTCCTTCATTTTCTCCGGCAATCCCGGGCAACTCCGAAACCTCCGTCAGCTCAGGCACTTCCGACAGTTCGTCCGCAAGGACACTCACATCTGCCTGACTTATAACCAGCATTGCCGCAAGGCCCGCAGCTGCTATCCTTTTTGCGATTCCTTTTAATTTCTTCATAATCTTATTCTCCTCATTCAGCAAATGATGTATATTCACGAATTAAAGCAGTCTTTATTGTTTTCAGTTCCTCCATCGCGTCAAACCCGGTTTCCGGGATATAAACAAGCCCTACCGCGTATCTTGTGACCACTGCAAGCATCAGGTGTATGGTCGCGGAAAACATCTTTTCCTCCGTCTCATCTGTTCTTAAGGTCTTATCATTCTCAGCTTTCAGGTACATATGATGGAAGCGCTCACGAAGCCTTGCAATCATCTCGTGATAAGGCTTCAGTGTTTGCGTTTCGATATGCCCGGACTGTACGTAAACATTGAAGAACTGGTTGAACCTGAGCAGGTCCCTTTGGTTCTTATACAGCAGCAGAAACGAATCAAGGTAAAACTCATATATCTCTGCTGCCGTCATGCCTTCAAAATTTTCACTTGGTCTGCGCTTCCGGTTCTGCTCCTGAAACTGTTCCCACTTCCATGTGGCCACGGCAACCACAAGGACCGGCTTTGACGGAAAATAGCGGTACAATGTCATGTCATTATATCCGCTTGCCTTTGCTATCTCTGACATCGTCACGGACTCTATGGTTCCTGCCGAGAACAGTTCATAGCTCTTCTCCAGAAAAGTATTCCTTGTAGCCGCGGTTTTTACCGGATCTTTCTTTCTGCCCGCAGTTCCCATGAATCTGGATCCTTTCGTTTGGATATGGTACAAACATCCCTCTTATTTATGCGAGTAATACTATCACTTATTTCTGGGGCTTTCAAGAGGTTTTTATTGGGAATTTTTAACGAGAAGGAGTTACCTGAAAAACCTAAAAAACTGCCCAGTGAACATTTCAGAGAATAATACCATAAAATATCTTGATCCGAAGACAAGGGAGATCAGTTCAAATGATGATAAGATAAATTCAGTCTGTGAGAAATTAAAATCGTGATCAAATCAGTGATCTTATGAGTGTCAGATAAGTCCATCCATTGACAAATTGTCAAAAGTATAGTAAATTACGATAGCTAACGGTGATAGCAATTAATCCGGGGAAGAAAGTGCCAAGAGATAAGACATTAAGCCATGAAAAAGTAAAGAAAGCCGTTAAAGAGGAGTTTCTGGAAAAGGGCTTTGAGGATGCTTCAATAAGAAGTATCGGAGCGCGAGCCGGCATGACATCGGCAGGACTATACAGGCATTATGCGGATAAAGAAGCTATGTTTAATGCCATGGTAGAGCCTTTGATAGAATGCATAAAGGAGTGGACCAGGAAACATACAAGCAGGAAATTTGATCTGCTTGAAGGTAACGCATCTGATGATAAACTGTTTGGGGAGAACTTTGTTGACATGGTCAAGGAAGTGATCCTTCCGAGAAGAGATGAGTTCATTCTTCTTATCTCGAGATCTGCCGGAACCAAATACGAAAATTTTATACATGATTATGTAGAGGATAATCAAAAGGAATTCATGGATGCGATAAGATATCTGAAAAGAAAAGGATATCAGGCCGCAGACCTTGGCGAGGAGGAGCTGCATATGCTGCTTTCGGCATATCTTACAGCATGTTTTGAGCCGATCATACATGATTACGATGATACAAAAGTTATAAAATATCTGAATACAGTCCAGGAGTTCTTCATGCCAGGGTGGCTGAAGATAATGGGTATCAAGTAAGAAGAGCCGAAAGGCTCTTTTTTGTTTTCGTTAGCTATCGTTTACAGGTTAGTGATAGCTAACCTAAAGGCGCAATCGATAACTAACAGACGGTGTGTCAGTTATCTATCGTGGAAAAAGCAAGAAATATAAGATTTGAGATAGTTATTTCCGTATAAGACAGGAATATTACGGATAAGATGAAAGTCAGCATTTAAACAGATTTCAAAAACCGGATGTCAAAAGGAATGATGATCGGAGAAAAATAAGAAGGGGGAATGTTTCGATGGAACCCTCACCTTCCACCCGGGATATGCCGCAAAACAGAAAACAGCCTTGCAAATTAATAATGAAAAGGGAGGTTAATAAAGAATGATCTGTGAAGAGGAAATGGTGGATCTGCGTATCCAGGATCCCAAAAGTATCGAAGAAGGCAAAAGACTGGCACAGCTTGCTTTCAGATTGAATCACACCATGCCCGGGACAGATGAGTATCGTGAGATCCTGAAAGAACTGTTTGGAGACAATCTCGGTGATGGATCTTATGTGACTGCTCCTATTCTGGGAGTCTGCTTTGACCGTATAAAGATAGGCAAAAATGTAATCATCAATTCCAACATGCTTGCGATGGCAAGAGGAGGGATCACGATAGAGGATGATGTGCAGATAGCGGCAAATGTTCAGCTTCTGACAAATAATCACGATCCTTATGAAAGAATGATACTGCCATGCAGACCGATACTGATCAAAAAGGGAGCGTGGATCGGAGCGGGTGCAACAATTCTGCCGGGAATCTGTGTTGGTGCACATGCGATTGTCGGTGCAGCATCTGTTGTAACGAAGGATGTGCCCGACTATGCTGTTGTGGTTGGTAATCCTGCAAGAGTTGTAAAAATGCTGGATGAAGAGAAATTCCGGTAAAAATTCTGACAAAGGGGCTGTCTCCCTGTCATCTGTTCGGTTTTGCGTACTCATCTCCTGTTTAGGGAAAGTTGCTCCTGAAATGCGCTACCCTGCTTTCCTTTTCTGAAATCCGCACAGGTAAGCACTGCCCTTGCAAGAGTCAGTATATCCGTGAGGCTGTAATTAAACAGAGCAGCTTCCTTCAATTTTCTTTCGTGTGTTTTTGCCCGTTTCCGGAAATTTTGGAAAAAGGCATGATCTGAAAAGGGGTGGGTACTATAATTGACTGCATCCGGCAGGCAAGCCCGGTCATCGATATAGTAATCGCAGGTGATCTTTCTGGAGTTGTTTCCGTACAGGGCGACGATTTCCGGCAGATTGTCATTGACAGCGTCAAATTCCAGCTCATGTTCACGACACCAGGAAACGGCTCTGTCCAGGGCTTCTCCTGCCCGACAGGTCCAGAGTATGAGCTTGTTTCCGGTTTCCCTGAATTCTTTCAGATATTCTATCAGTCTGACATTGGGTTCTCCGAGATCAGGCCAGTTGCTGTAACATAAAGTTCCGTCAAAATCTACTGCAATTATCTTGTAATCATCCATAATGATCCCCGTATATAAACGATAATCTCTCGTTTCTGAGTGTGTCTAAAAACTCTTACGCAAACAAATGTTCTAATAGCATAATAGAACATATATTCGATTAAATCAACCGCAAGATATGGTAGTGCAGAGAGAAACAAACACAAACGTTACTGTTCAGTGGTCAACCAGACCACTGAACAGTAACGAGTTCGGCACATGAGAATTGCCTTCGGCGGAGGTGTCCGAACCTGCTAAATTTACATATTTGCCCGTAGCTACTCGACTCCATCAGCATGCGGATGTCGCTCGTGGCTCGGGACTGAACAGTAACACACAAACACCGTCATTAATGAATCTGTTCGGATAGAACTGTGGCGGACTATGACAGGCATGGAAGGGAAAGAAATTCTACAAAAGATAAAGCCACGGTATGGAACTTGTTTGCGTCCGGAAGGGAAGATATAATGTAACCATTCAGAACATACTCGAGCATTTTTACGGGCCTGCCCACAGAAAATGCGGGTTTAACAGCGATTATGCGCTCGCACGAAGTGCGACTCTGATCGCAAAATCGCCGTAACAGTTCTTAAGACCGAAGGGTTCTGAACTGTTACAGATGAAAAAGGATATGAATTATAAGGTTGTTGACAAAAAACAGTATTACAGAAGCGGAGTATTCCGCCATTTTACGGAGGACTGCAAGTGCTCTGTTTCTATGACTGCGAGAATGGATGTCACAGATCTGGTGGAGAGTTCCAGGCGGACAGGCACCAGGTTCTATATCAATTTTCTGTATTTGCTTTCAAAGGTGTTGAATTCACGGGATGACTACAAGATGGGATTTCTCTGGCAGTCGGAGGAACTGATCTGCTATGACAGCATCAATCCGATTCAGTACATTTTCCATGAAGATACAGAAACCTGCACTCCGGTATATACTACTTATTATGAAGATTATGAGGAGTTTTACAGGAATGCTGTCAATGATGTGGAGAATGCGAAAAGAACAAGAGAATACAGGCTCGATATGATGAATCATCCGAACTGGTTTGATGCATCGTATATTTCCTGGTTGTCCTATGATTCGTTGAACATTGAGCTTCCGGACGGATACCTGCATTTTGCTCCGATCATCAACTGGGGAAAATACCGGGAGGAAAACGACAGACTTATGATGCCGGTGAGCGTCCGCCTGAATCATGCAATCGCAGATGGCTTCCTCGTGGCAAATGTTTACAGACTCCTGGAGAAGGAAATGGCGGCATTCTGCATGGGGTGCAGAGGAAATCAGAATCTCTGCGGGGATTCGGAAAAAGTTCAGAAGATCGACTGAGAAAAAGGAGCGAGAGCCAAGGCTATCCCTTCCTCAGTTAGAGCTTTGACAAAAACACAGGATGCCAGAATTGAAGTAAGGCTTACAAGGCAGGAAAAAGAACTGATTCATGAGCGAATGAAAAAGATTCCTACTAAAAACATGAGCGCTTTTATCAGAAATATGGCTCTCAATGGATATATAGTAGTTTTGGATTTGTCTGATGTGAAAGAAGTCTTAAGGCTTCTTCGCATCAACAGTAACAACCTGAATCAGTATGCCCATAAAGCCAATGCAACAGGCAAAGTGTATCAGGAAGATATTGAAAAACTTAAGAAGCAGCAGGAGGATATCTGGCAGGAAATGAACAGTATCTTAATGCGACTATCAAATATTTAGCTAAGGCTGGCTGTGAGATTTTTATTATCTTGCAGCCAGCTTTTTTGCGTTTCGGAGGAATAATTATGGCGGCAACAAAACTTATAGCAATGCATCAGAATAAGGGGCTAACCCAGGGTGAAACTTTTGAAGCCAGATGCAAGTATGTGGAGAATCCGGATAAGACAGAGGACGGAAAACTTATTTCGGCTTATGCCTGTGAACCTAAATCTGTAGCTTCAGAATTTGCCCTGATGAAAAGAAATTATGATGCATATATCGGCAAAGAAATCCCTGGGGATATTATTGCCTATCAGATCAGGCAGTCGTTTAAGCCTGGAGAAATTATACAGGAAGAGGCAAACAAAATCGGCTATGAAACAGCCATGAGATTCACAAAAGGTAATCATGCTTTCATAGTCTGCACCCATACTGATAGGCCTCATATCCATAATCATATTCTGTTTTCGGCAGTAGAACTTAAACAGCAAAAGAAATTCAGAAACTTTCTTTATTCAGGAATAGCTCTGCAGAGATTGTCGGATATCATCTGTCTGGAGAATGGTCTATCTGTAATACAGCCAAGAAAACCATGTGAAAGAGAAAGGCATGTCTTTCCCCAATATGAAAATAAACGTGATGCTATTAAGCTTGCAATTGATATAGCAATGTTAAAGCAGCCAAAAGATTTTGATGAGTTTTTATGGCTGCTACAAAGACAGGACTATGAAATAAAACGTGGAAAGCATACTGCGGTCAAAGGTAAAGGCGGCGAGCGTTTTATCAGATTCCGTTCTCTTGGAGATGGCTATAGAGAATCTGATATCAGAGAAAAAATAGCAGCCATGCAGAAAAACAATAAGTCAATAGTTCAGCCTAAAACTAACGAAAGCTTTGATATGCTCCTGTCGATTCAGGACATTATTGCAAAGGGAAAAGGACCTGGCTATGAGCGATGGGCTAAGAAATATAATATCAAAAATCTGGCCAAGGCTCTTATCTTCTTTCAGGAAAATGATGTTAGAAGCTATGAAGAACTGGCAAAAAGAGCTGCAGATTCCTCACAGGCTTTTTCTGAACTCAGCGACAGAATCAAGGCTACAGAAAAGAGACTTGATGAAATATCTGCTCTCAAGGAACAAATCATCAACTATGCAAAGACAAAGGATATCTATGTCGAATATCGTAAATCCGGTTATAGCAGAAAATTCTTTGAGGCTCACAAAGAAGATATCATGAAGCATAAAGCAGCCAAGGATACTTTTGAAAAAATGAAAGGTCAGAAGATACCAAGCGTCAAAGAACTCAATGAAGAATTTCAACAGCTGCTGGCGCAAAAGCGAAAGGATTATTCACAGTACCATGAAGCAAAAGAGAAAATGCAGCTCTACAAAGTTGCAAAATATGACATCGACAGAATCCTCAATCAGGATATTGAAAAAGAAAAAGCTCGACTGCAACGCAGAGAGCGTAGCCAGACCAGATAGGTCTGTGTGCGGGGGATTGGGGGCCTCGGCCCTCAACTAGCCGCGCGGTTTGTACGGAACCGTGCACTGCTAGCAAAGTAGTGAAATGCCCGTATCCGGGCTGGGAAAAAGAGTAACTTGAAATTGTCAGAAAATAACACGAACGCAAGAATTAGTAAACAATTCACGTACACAATATGATATACTAAAAGCATCTGTTATTGCGTGTTTCACCAGAATAGGAGCGGAGTTATGGCAGTTTCATACAAGAAATTATTTAAGCTATTAATTGACAAAGATATGAAGAGAAAAGATCTCAAAGCAAAGACCGGATTAAGCTACGCAACGATTGCAAAGCTTGAAAAAGGTGAGAATGTTCAGATGGATGTTCTTGAAAAAATCTGCAAAGAGTTCAAATGCCAGCTTGGTGATATAGCAGAAATGTTACTATTCACAGCCAAATAGAAAAAACTGAATAATGATTTTGGGGTCAGGAAATAAGGCGGGTTTGAGCATCCGCCATTAACTCCGAGAGGGAGTAAGGAAATCCG
>Ga0310695_10010082_pt1 | contig 13960 bp, 11 predicted proteins | sample RumenRJG_04DNA_FD_203882 | JGI IMG/M metagenome (GOLD analysis project Ga0310695, IMG submission 203882) | Bovine rumen microbial communities from Lethbridge, Alberta, Canada - RJG_04 (v2) (version 2) | ecosystem: Host-associated > Mammals > Digestive system > Stomach > Rumen | place: Canada... | reverse complement strand
TGTCTTTTTAGAGTTTTATTCTGTTAGAGGGCACTAAAAAGCCCATTATTGGAACATTTTTCTTTTCACGCTGCAAATTTAGCTATTTATTCTGAATTCTGCAAGAAATTTGGAAGATATTTCTAAAATTCGTACCTTTGCATCGTCAAACAAAAGAAAAAGTAAACAACAATATTAACAATTAAAAAAGGATAAGATTATGAGTACAAAGAAAAACTTCCGTTTTGAGACACTGCAACTCCATGTAGGCCAAGAACAGGCTGACCCCGCAACTGACGCTCGCGCCGTGCCCATCTATCAGACCACGTCTTACGTATTCCGTAACTCACAGCATGCTGCCGACCGCTTCGGTCTCCGCGATGCAGGTAATATCTATGGTCGTCTGACCAACTCCACTCAGGGTGTGTTCGAGGACCGCGTTGCAGCCCTTGAGGGTGGTGTAGCCGGTCTGGCTGTTGCTTCTGGTGCTGCTGCTATTACCTACGCTCTGCAGAACATCGTGCAGAACGGTGATCATATCGTCGCTGCCGACAACCTCTATGGTGGTTCCTACAACCTCATTACCCATACACTGGCTACACAGGGCATCAGCAATACCATTATTAACGTGAACGATCTCGACGCTCTCGAAGCAGCCATTAAACCCAACACAAAAGTAGTATATGCCGAGACTTTCGGCAACCCCAACTCCGACGTGCTCGACCTCGAAGGCGTGGCTGCTGTAGCCCACAAGCATGGCATCCCCTTCATTGTCGACAACACCTTCGGTACACCTTACCTCATCCGTCCATTGGAGCATGGTGCTGACATCGTAGTACACTCGGCTACTAAGTTCTTGGGCGGACACGGAACCTCACTGGGTGGTGTCATCGTCGACGGTGGTAAGTTCGACTGGAAACAGAACGACAAGTTCCCCACACTGTCAAAGCCCGATCCCTCGTATCATGGCATCGTGTTTGCCGACGCTGTCGGTGCCGCCGCTTACGTTACCCGTATACGTGCCGTCATCCTGCGTGACACTGGTGCTGCCATCTCACCTTTCAATGCTTTCATCCTGTTGCAGGGTGTTGAGACGCTGAGCCTGCGCGTAGAGCGCCATGTAGAGAATGCCCTGAAGGTGGTCGATTTTCTTGCTAAGCACCCCAAAGTGGCAGCTGTTCACCATCCAGCCCTTGAGAGCCATCCCGACCATCAGCTCTACAAGAAGTACTTCCCCAATGGTGCTGGTTCCATCTTCACTTTCGAGGTAAAAGGCGGACAGAAAGAGGCTTGGAAATTTATCGACGCCCTGCAGATCTTCTCACTGCTGGCCAACGTGGCTGACGTCAAGAGTCTGGTGATTCATCCTTATACCACCACGCACTCACAGCTCTCACCCGAGGAGCTGGCTGAGCAGCACATCACGCCTGCCACCGTGCGTCTGAGCATCGGTACAGAGCATATCGACGACATCATTGAGGACCTTGCCCAAGCACTCGATAAGATTTGAATAAAGAACCACTTTTGTTGATTAATCTGCCAAATCCCCCTAAAGATTTGGCAGATTACTTTAAAATTCGTATTTTTGCACTCACAAACCAACACTTATGAGGAATTACATCATTGCCGACAATCAGGAACTGACACGTTTTGCGTTGGAGAGCCTGCTTGAAAAAAACGAAGAGAACGTCATATATCGTGCCTTTGACAAAGCGGGACTTGTAGCTCTGCTCAAGGAACACGAGAGTGCCGTGGTGCTACTCGACTACACACTGTTCGACTTTGCCGATGAGGACCAGCTGCTCATTATTGCCGAACGTTTCAACCTGTCTGACTGGATACTCCTCAGCGACGAGCTCACACCACAGTTCATCCGTCGTGTTGTATATTCATCCCATCAGTTCAGCGTAGTATTCAAAGACGGTCCCCTGAGTGAGGTACACGACGCTCTGAATGCCGTAGAACGCCACACGCGCTACCTCAGTCAACGCGCCCTCGAAACCATCATTACCCAACAGCAGCAAGAGGAAGAAACGCCCAGCATTCTGACTACCACAGAGATGGAAATTGTAAAAGCCATTGCCCAGGGCAAGACTACCAAGGAAATAGCTGCCGAACGTTTCTCCAGCATCCACACCGTCACCACCCACCGCAAGAATATCTTCCGCAAACTTGGCATCAACACAGCACACGAAGCGGTGAAATACGCCCTCCGTGCCGGACTGATTGATCCTTCAGAATTCTATATATAAAAGGTACATCATGATTTCCAGAGAGGCCAAGGTTGTGTCAGTTTTTTCTTCTTTGAATAATTAAAAAAATACAAAAAATAAGAACAAACGATACAACGACAGGAGAAATAGCGTAAATTTGCCGACGGTTTTTTGAGAGAACCGCTAAACATTATTATTAATTAAAGGAGAAAGAAAAAAAACTATGAAGAAATTTGTTTTAGCAGTGATGGCTGTTGCTGCCATCGGATTTACAGCATCGTGTGGTAACAAGACTCAGCAGGCCGAGGTGGAAGTTGACTCTGTAGCCATTGTCGACTCACTGGCAAGTGCTGCTGCGCAGACGGACATCGACGCTATCAGCGCTCTATTGAACGGTGGCGACGCTACGAAGTTGGGCGAGGCTTTAGCTGCCGTCAAGGAGAAGATTGCCAAGCTCATCAAGGAGAACCCCGAGGTTGCCAAGGAGTATGTTGCCAAGGTACAGGACTTCCTGAGCGAAAACACTGACAAGATTCAGGCTGTCGTTGGTCAGAACGAGACCGTACAGGTTGCCGTCAACGCACTCACTGAGGCTGAACCCGACGACATCATCAAGGGTTTCCTAAGCTCAGTTGGCGAAGCTGCCACAGAGGTGAAAGATGCTACCGTAGACGCTGCCAACCAGCAGGTTGACGCCGCCAAGCAGGCTGTTCAGGACAAGGCAAACGAGGCAAAGGATGCTGCCGACAAAAAGGTGCAGGAGACCAAGGATGCTGCCAAGCAGAAGGCAAACGAAGCCATTGACAACGCAGCCAAGGACGTGAAGAAAGGCTTAGGGCTTTGATGATGGATGATGTAAGATGTAAGATGTAAGAGTTGGGATTCCGAAATGCGGAATTCGCTGAATAAAATAGCCGGTTCGCTGAATATTTTTGGCGAATCGGCTATTTTTGTGTATCTTTGCAAGCGTAAAAAAGAATAACTCTACAAAACAAACAGGAATATGAAAAGATTGACGATTCTCACCCTGCTCAGCGTCATCACACTGGCGACGCGGGCAGCCGACTACAACTATCTGGTGTTTACGCTGAACGACGGTAGCGAACAAGTCATTGTCGCCACCAACCTCAGCATCACGTTCACCGACGGCAACCTCGTAGCCACGACGGCCAACGAGACACTGGCCACCATCCCACTTGCCACGCTACAAAAGATGCAGTTCTCGGAAAGCAATACGACCGACATCAGCGGTCTGCAACTCGACAGTCAGGACGACATCAAAGCCATCTACGACCTGCAAGGCCGCACGATGCCTCTCAACACGCAACTGCCCAAAGGCACGTACATTGTGAAAACCAGCAGTCGAACCATTAAAGTGTTTGTGAAATGAAGAAGATACTTTATACGATAGCCTTCGTGCTGGTCGGAATGGCAGCACAAGCGCAAACTTTGAATGTCACGGTTGGCAACGTGACCGACCAGTATCCTGCCTCACAGACGGGCGAGATGACCTTTACCGCTGGCACTCAGATGACCATCATGGGCAAGACCTACGACATCAGCCAGATTGGCAAGATGTGGACCGACGACACGGCAGTTAAGGACAACGAGGTGAACGTCGTCTACAGCGGCGACGCGGCTCTGGTCTACGTGGCCGGCAACATAGCGCAGTATGTAACGGCAACGGTTAGCGGCGCCCACGTCAGCATCATGCAGAGCGACGCCATCACCAACGACCTCATCAACGACGGAACGTTTTCGGAGATCACATACAACCTCAGCGGAGCCAGCACCGACGGCTCGTTGACTCTCGGCGGCAGCGCCAAGTGTACGGTGGCCGTCAACGGGCTGGAACTAACCAACCCGAACGGTGCACCGGTGAACATTACCAACGGCAAGCGTGTGGACTTCAGCATCAAAAAGGGAACGACCAACACGCTGAAGGACGGCACAGCCAGCACCGCCAAGGCCTGCCTCTACTGTAAGGGGCACCTGGAGATGAAAGGCAAGGGTGTGCTGAACATTTATGCCTACGGAAGTGCCGCTCACGGCATCAAGTGCGGCGACTACATGGAGATGAAGAACTGCACCGTCAACATTCTGTCGGCCACGAAGGACGGCGTGTCGTGCAATGAGTACTTCCTCATGGAGAGCGGTGAACTGACCATCAGCGGTACGGGCGACGACGGCATCCAGTGCGATCTGGACGGGGAAACGTCGACGGGCGAGACGGACGATCACGAGGACGAAGACACGGGTAAAATCTATCTGGAGGGCGGCACAATGAACATTACCGTGACGACCGCTGCAGCCAAGGGCATTAAGGCTGACGGCGACATGAAGATAAGCAACGGCGACATCACCGTGAAGACGACGGGTGGCGGTGCATGGGACAGAGACGACAAGAAGACTAAGGCTTCGAGCTGTCTCAGTGCCGACGGCAACACGATGATTAGCGGCGGTACGCTCAGCCTGACCAGTACTGGAGCGGGCGGCAAGGGTATCAAGGTGGATGGCGCTATCACCATCAGCGACGATGCCGTTATCAGTGTAACAACGACAGGCGCTGGCGGCGAAGGCATCGAGTCGAAGACTGGCATCAGCATCACGGGAGGACAAGTAACCGTGAATGCCTCGGACGATGCTATCAATGCCTCATATAACGACGAGACCAAGGGAAAAAGTGGTGCAGGCGACCTGACCATCAGCGGCGGTATGGTATATGCCCGTTCGACCGGAAACGACGGTATTGACGCAAACGGAAACGTATACATTAAAGGAGGTCTGGTGTATGCTATCGGCACATCGAGCCCTGAGGTTGCCATAGATGCAAACAGTGAGGAACAGAAGAAGCTGTACTTCACCGGCGGCACCATCATTGCCATCGGTGGACTGGAGAGCGGAGCCAGCCTGACGCAGTCGTGCTATTCCACCTCGTCGTGGAGCAAGAGCACATGGTATGCGATGACGGTGGGCAATGATACCTTCGCTTTCAAAACACCAACCAGCGGCGGAAACACGATGGTGGTTAGCGGAGCATCGCAGCCTACGTTAAAGAGCGGCGTCACCGTCAGTGGTGGCACAAACATCTTTGATGGCGTCGGTTATACCGGTGCTACCTATACAGGCGGCAGCAGCGTCAACCTATCGTCATACACAAGTAGCGGCGGAGGGCCGGGCGGCGGTGGCCCTGGTGGCGGTGGCGGACATCCGTGGTAAACAGCCAGGAGGACAGTCACTGAACACACAGAGGCGGAGAAAGAGCTCCTACGTTATTGGGAGATTATATAGTGCGGACATGCGCACCACACTAAGACAATAACATACCATTATTCCGCAATAACACCATGTTATCCGGTAATAATGGCATGTTATTTATTCTACCCATTTAAACACATTTTTGTTTTTCACTGAACGAAAGGGCCAGTTGGCTGAATATTTTTTGCAAGCAGGCGGTTTTTACGTAATTTTGCAACACAAATCATGCCGACGTGGCAATTTATCGCATTGTTTTACGTTATAATAATAAAGGTAATGTACTGGATGAAGAATCAGTCGCAACAAGAAAACATCATTTACCTGGCAGTGTGGGGCGTCCTGTTCCTCGCTCCCCTGTTAAGTTATTATGTGCGTACCGTCAACGACACGAGCCTCACGTTCGAGTGGATGGAAATGATGATCGTGTGGAAGCAGTTCGGCATCTTCCTGCTGCTATTCATCGTCCATAACCTTCTGCTGGCACCGCTGTTGATACATCAGCACAAACGGATGCTATATTTTACTGCCGTAGGAGTCATCGTCGCAGGCTTTACGCTCTATCAATGCAGTCATCATCCCAAGCATTTGGGTGAGAAACATCGTATGGAGCAGTTCGACAAGCGTCCGATGAAGCCTCATGACGAACGGCCATTCATGGAAGGCGACCCCCCATTCATGGACGAAGGACGACCACCCATGGACGACGGGCACCGCCCACCGGAATTCGGCGACGGACACAGGCCCAACGGTCCCATACACAAACACGTTCCCCTGGCAGTCATCGGCGAGCACGACATTATAGCCATCATTCTGCTTCTGCTGATGTTTGGTGCCAACCTCGGCATCAAAGGCTACTTCAAGAGCCGCGACGACCGCAAGCGTCTGCAGGCTCTGGAGAAGGAGAACTTGGAACAGCAGCTGGAGTATCTGAGATATCAGATTAACCCACACTTCTTCATGAACACGCTGAACAACATCCATGCCCTGGTGGACATCGACCCCGAGAAAGCAAAAGATACGATACTGGAGTTGTCGAAAATGATGCGCTTCGTGCTCTATGAAGGCGACAAAAAAGGCGTACCGCTCACCAGAGAGTTCGAGTTCATCCGCACATATATCCAACTGATGAAGCTACGCTACACTGACAAGGTGACGATAACCGTCGACCTGCCCCAGAAAGTTCCGAACAGTCAGATACCGCCACTGATGCTCATAACCTTTATCGAGAATGCCTTCAAGCATGGCATCTCGTACCAGCACGAGTCATTCATCGACATCAAAGTAGAAATCAGCGAAAAGCTTCTCTTCACATGCCGCAACTCCAAAGCTGAAACGCCTAATCAGGAAAAGGGCGGCGTAGGACTACAAAACGTAACAAAACGACTAAACCTGCTATATGGCAACAACTATACACTGAATATACAAGACGCAGCAGACGTCTATAATGTTAAACTTGAAATACCACTGACATGATTAGATGCATGGCCATTGACGACGAGCCCCTGGCTCTCCAACAGATAGTAGCCTACATAGGCAAAGTTCCCTTCTTGGAATTGGCAGCCCAGTGCCAAAGTGCCTTGGAGGCCAAGGCCTTTTTAGAGCAGGACACGGTGAACGCCATCTTCTGCGACATCAACATGCCCGACCTCAATGGTATGGACTTCGTCAAATCACTTGCTGTCCCACCCCTTATCGTATTTACCACAGCCTATTCGGAATATGCCGTTGAGGGTTTCCGTGTGAATGCTGTCGACTATCTGCTGAAGCCCTTCGGTCTGCAAGACTTCCAGCGCGCCGCCAACCGCCTAAAAGAACGCATGGAAGGCAGCATGGCAGACGCCCATAGTGTAGTCGGCGATTCCGTCGCCGACACACTCTTCCTCAAGACTGAATACCGCATCGTGAAGGTCAACATTAGCGACATCCGCTACGTCGAAGCCATGAGTGAATACCTGAAAGTGTATCTGCAAGGCGAGGCGAAGCCCATCGTTACACTGCTGTCACTGAAGAAGATGGAAGAACGGCTACCTGACAACTTTATGCGCATCCATCGCTCATATATCGTCAATTTGAATATGATTCAAGAGGTGAACAAGAACCGTATCATTATGGATGCAGACACCTATCTGCCCATTGGCGATTTGTACAAAGACACATTCCAACAATACCTTGAAACAAAATTCTTGGGTAAATAACACGAGAAAAGAAAAAAAAAACGTACCTTTGCAGCCAAAATACAACAAAAACAACAAAGGTAAGATGAAAATACTACTGTTAGGCAGTGGCGGACGTGAGCACGCACTGGCTTGGAAAATCGCTCAGAGTGAGAAATGTGAGAAGCTGTATATAGCCCCAGGCAATGCGGGTACCAGCAATTGTGGCATCAACATTCCCATGAAAGCTGATGACTTTGAAGTTATCAAACAATTCGTGGTGGCTGAAGAAATCGACATGGTGGTAGTAGGTCCTGAGGATCCGCTGGTAAAAGGCATTTACGACGATTTGAAGGCCGATGAGCGTACCAAAAATGTGCCCGTCATCGGACCATCGAAGGCTGGGGCCGTACTTGAAGGCTCAAAAGACTTTGCAAAGGCTTTCATGCAGCGCCACAACATTCCTACTGCCCGCTATCAGACATTTGACGGCGAACATGTGCAAGAAGGTTTGGCTTTCTTGGAAACCCTCGAAGCACCTTATGTATTGAAGGCCGACGGATTGTGCGCTGGCAAGGGCGTCCTCATCCTTCCTACCCTCGAAGAAGCCAAGAAAGAGCTGAAGGAAATGCTGGGCGGTATGTTTGGCAATGCCTCCAGCCGTGTGGTCATCGAGGAATTCATGAGCGGTATCGAGTGCAGCGTTTTCGTGCTGACTGATGGCAAGAACTACAAAATTCTGCCAGAAGCTAAAGACTACAAGCGCATTGGCGAGCACGACACTGGTCTGAACACTGGTGGTATGGGCAGCGTTTCACCTGTTCCCTTTGCCACCAAGGAGTGGATGCAGAAGGTAGAAGATCGCATTATCCGTCCTACCGTCGACGGATTGGCTAAAGATGGCATCGACTATAAGGGCTTTATCTTCTTCGGACTCATCAACCGCACAAACACACCTACTGGCGAGCCAGAACCGTACGTCATCGAATACAACTGCCGCATGGGCGACCCAGAGACCGAGAGCGTGATGCTGCGTCTGAAGAGTGACATCGTTGACCTCTTCGAGGGCGTTGCCCATGGCGATTTAGACCAGCACCCGATAGCATTCGACGAGCGTGCTGCCGTCTGCGTCATGCTGGTCAGTGGCGGTTATCCACAGGCCTACAAGAAGGGCTATGCCATTACGGGCATCAAGGATGTCGAAGGGTCGATTGTGTTCCATGCGGGCACTGCCCTCAAGGACGGTCAGGTCGTCACCAATGGCGGACGTGTCATCGCCGTCTCCAGCTATGGCAAGGATAAGGCCGAGGCCCTGCAGAAGTCGTTCGAAGAGGCCCAGAAGATTCAGTTTACCGACAAATACTTCCGTCGTGACATCGGAGCGGACCTGTAAAGAGTGAAGAGTGAAGAGTGAAGAGGTAAGAGGTGAGAAAACAGGTTCAAAACATAGTTGCCAGTAGTCGTCTGACACTCCCCGTCACCATCGTCTACACCATAGGTGTCTGGCTCTTGTGTGGGCTGCTTACCACAAATCTGTGGTTGCAGTTCGCCTGTTTTGGCATTACCAGCTACCTCATGATGGTGCTGAACAATCAGAATGCACTGATTCGCATTTTCTCACGTATGGTGAGCTGTGCTTTTCTGGTACTGTCATGTGCCGCCAGCTTCCTCTTTTACGACATTCGTGGTGACATCATGCAGATGCTGGTGGTTGCTGCTTACCTCCTTCTGTTTCAGAGCTACCAGAACCGAGAATCAGTGGGCATCATCTACTATGCTTCTCTCATGCTGGGATTAGCCAGTCTTGCCACCCCACATATTCTCTATTTCATACCAATCCTCTGGATTCTGATGGCAACCCATCTATTGTCGCTATCATGGCGCACATGGCTGTCATCCCTGTTTGGACTACTGACGCCCTACTGGTTTATTGCTGCTTGGCTGGTGTATCAACATGACTTCTCCCCATTGGTCGCTCACCTCTCGCCACTCATTGATTTCCAGTTCCCAATCCGTTATGACCATCTCAGCACAAGTTTCGTGATGACATGGGGATTATTGGCAGTTTGTTTCCTGACTGGCACCATCCACTTCCTCCGCAAAAGCAGCTACGACAGCATTCGCATTCGTCTGCTGTATGGTTTCTTTATTTGGATGGACTTATTTGCCTTTGCCCTCATGTGTTTTCAGCCACAGCACGCCAACATGTTGCTGAGAATGATCATTATCAACACGGCGCCATTGATTGCCCATTTCCTGGCACTGACATCTACTAAGATTACCAATGTGGCATTCTTTGTACTCACAGGAGTCATTCTGTTTATCACCGCCTACAATCTATGGAGTACATAATTTCCCTTCTGATTAGCTACGGCTATTGGGGCATGCTGATAACCGCATTCGTGGCGGGCTCGTTCTTCCCGTTCAGCAGCGAAGCAGTGATGACAGGTCTATTGGCAGCAGGTCTTGACCCATGGGGACTCATCATCTATGGTACCATTGGCAATGTGGCTGGCGGTATGTTCAATTATTTCGTAGGACGTATGGGAAAACTGGAATGGATAGAGAAATACCTCCATGTTAAACAAAAGGACTTGGACCGTGCTACCCGTTTCATGGCAGGTCGCGGCGCATGGATGGGCTTTTTCGCCTTTGTACCCATTTTAGGTTCCGCCATTACCATCGTGTTAGGACTGATGCGTGCCAACATTCCCATTTCGCTTACCAGCATCTCCATAGGTAAATTCCTACGCTACGTCCTTCTCATTTATGGCGCTCAATTGTTTATTTAAGTTAATTCGTAATTCGTAATTCGTAATTTTCAATTAATAATAGTACCTTTGCAGGATAATTCATAAAAAACGACAATGAAACAATTCAGACTTGTAGACAATATCATGGGTTGGCTGGCCTTTGCCATTGCCGCTTTCGTATATTGTTCTACCATTGAACCGACAGCCTCTTTCTGGGACTGTCCTGAGTTTATTTCTACTGGTTACAAACTTGAAATCGGCCACCCACCCGGTGCACCATTCTTCATGCTGACAGCGAATCTGTTCTCACAGTTTACCAGCGACCCCTCTCAGGTAGCTCGTATGGTGAACACGATGAGTGCGCTGCTTTCTGCTGCCACCATCCTGTTCCTATTCTGGACGATTTCACATCTGGTACGGCGATTGCTTATCAAACAAGAAGATTTCCGTAAGGCAACCACATTGGCAGACCTTTCATTGAACAAACTGATAGCCATTGAGGCTTCGGCTATGGTAGGCGCGCTGATTTACACCTTCAGTGATACCTTCTGGTTCTCAGCTGTCGAAGGTGAGGTATATGCCTATTCATCAGCATTTACCGCAGTGGTATTCTGGTTGATTCTCAAATGGGAAGACCAAGCCGACCAGCCCCATGCCGACCGTTGGCTGGTGCTTATCATGTATATGACGGGCCTTTCTATTGGTGTCCATCTGTTGAACCTGCTATGCCTGCCCGCTATTGTGCTGGTGTACTATTATAAGAAGTTCCCGACAGACGACCCGAAGCGTGACTTAAAGGGTTCGCTGCTGGCTCTGTTTATTTCAATAGTCATACTGGCTGCCGTACTCTATGGTGTGGTACCTGGTATTGTACAGGTTGGTGGCTGGTTTGAGTTGCTGTTCGTCAACATCCTTGGTATGCCGTTCAATACGGGTGAGATTGTCTATATCTTCCTGCTTATCGGTATTATTATCTGGGCAATCCGTGAGACCTATCAGAATAAGAACGAGAAGCGTCAGAACATTGCGTTCCTCATGGCTGTGGCTATGTTGGGTATTCCGTTCTATGGTCACGGCTGGATGTCGGTCATCATTGGTATCGTGGTACTGGCCATCATGTGGTTTGTGCTTCAGTACAAAGTCACAGCGAAAGGCCAAAAGCCGAAAGCACTTGTCACAGCTCGCATCAAGAATACATCGCTGCTCTGCATGCTGATGCTGATGATTGGCTACTCATCATATGCACTGATTGTCATCCGTTCGTCAGCCAACCCGCCAATGGACCAGAACTCTCCTGAGGACATTTTTACACTGGGCGAATATCTGGGTCGTGAACAGTATGGACAGCGTCCTTTGTTCTATGGTCAGGCCTACACGTCGCAGGTAGCCCTTGAGAAGGATGGTGATTACTGCAAGCCCGTGATGACCACTGGTGATCCTGTATGGCAGCGTAAGGAAAAGGCTTCACCCGACGAGAAAGATGAATACTTCATTGTACGCACCAAAGACGAGTACAAATACGCCCAGAATATGCTATTCCCCCGTATGTACAGCTCGGCTCATACTGCTCAGTACGAGAGTTGGATGGGCGAAATCAGCGGTCATGAGGAGATGTACGATCGCTGTGGTGAAATGGTTAGCGTCAAGGTTCCCTCTCAGTTCGAGAACCTGCGTTTCTTCATCTCTTATCAGTGTAACTTCATGTACTGGCGCTATTTCATGTGGAACTTTGCCGGACGTCAGAACGATCTGCAGGGTAATGGTGAACTGGAGCATGGCAACTGGATTACTGGTTTCGACTGGTTCGACAACTGGCGTCTGGGCGACCAGAACAAGTTGCCTGATGAGTTGAAGGAGAACAAGGGACATAACGTATTCTACTGTCTGCCACTGATTCTTGGTCTCATCGGACTCTTCTGGCAGTCGCTGGCCAAGCACTTCAACAATGCCAAGGACCAGACGGGTATCCGCCAATTCTGGGTAGTATTCTTCCTGTTCTTCATGACTGGTCTGGCTATTGTGATTTATCTGAACCAGACACCTTCACAGCCTCGTGAGCGCGACTATGCCTACGCAGGATCGTTCTATGCCTTTGCCATCTGGTGTGGTATCGGTGTGGCAGCTATCATCGAGATTCTGAAGCAGTATCTGAAGAAGGTTAATTCGGCCATTATAGCTACAATAGTTACTATTGTTTCTATATTAGTCCCCATTCAGATGGCCTCCCAGACTTGGGACGACCATGACCGTAGCGGTCGCTATACCTGTCGTGACTTCGGACAGAACTATCTGATGACCCTACAGGATGAAGGCAACCCCATTATCTTCACCAATGGCGATAACGACACCTTCCCCTTGTGGTATAATCAGGATGTAGAGGGTGTGCGTACCGATGCCCGCGTCTGCAACCTCTCATATCTGCAGACTGACTGGTATATTGACCAAATGCGTCGTCCAGCCTACGATTCTCCTTCTGTGCCCATCACATGGGAACGTATTGAGTATTGCGCAGGCACTAACGAATACATTCGCGTAGAGCCCCAGATGAAACAGGCTGTTCTCGATCACTATAAGCAGAATCCAGAGCAAGCTCGTGAGCAGTTTGGTGACGAACCTTTTGAATTGAAGAATGTGCTGAAATATTGGGTACGTTCCAAGAATCCAGAGCTACGTATCATACCTTCTGACACGCTCTATATGACTATTGACAAAGAGGCTGTCCGTAAGAGTGGTATGATGATGGCTACCGATTCCATCCCTGACCGCATGGTTATCTCACTGAAGAACAAGAGTGCACTCTACAAGGGTGACTTGATGATTCTTGAGATGCTGGCTCAATGCAACTGGACACGTCCTATCTATGTGGCTGTCAGTGTAGGCGACGATAATTACATCAATCTTGGCAACAACACCATCACTGAGGGTTTGGCCTATCGTATCACGCCGTTTACTACCACAAATGGTGGTCGTCCTATTGAGGGAGCCAAGAACTTTGACACCAAGCGCACCTACAACAACGTGATGCACCGCTTCAAGTTCGGTGGTTTGGAGACCCCAGGCCTCTACCTCGACGAGACCGTGATGCGTATGTGCTATACCCACCGTCGTATTATGGCCAAGTTGGCACTCGAACTCCTCAATGAAGGTAAGGACAAGGAGGCTCGTGAGGTATTGGAATTCACAGCCAAGAAGATACCTACCTATAACGTGCCTCATAGCTATTCATCAGGTTCGCTCGATATGGCTCGCGCCTGGTCAGCCCTTGGCGACAATAAGCAGGCCATGAGCATCGTTAAGCCCATGTGGATGAACTCAGCCCAGTACATGTTCTACTATAGTTCACTCGATGGTGTACGCTTTAAGTCAGCAGAGAATGATGCTATCATGCACTTCTACATCCTTCAGCAGCTGATCAGTCTGGCACAAAACATCGACAAGTCATGGACTGATGAACGTATAGTAGAACTCAGTGCCCTGGTTAAGATGTTTGAGTCAAAGGGTGGTAATCTCGGATATTAAAATCAATGTTTATAGAGCAACCTTCAAAATGGCTACGCTGGCTTTATCCTAAGGCACTATGGCGTATGGACCCCAACGACAGGTC
>Ga0310695_10010081_pt1 | contig 13962 bp, 10 predicted proteins | sample RumenRJG_04DNA_FD_203882 | JGI IMG/M metagenome (GOLD analysis project Ga0310695, IMG submission 203882) | Bovine rumen microbial communities from Lethbridge, Alberta, Canada - RJG_04 (v2) (version 2) | ecosystem: Host-associated > Mammals > Digestive system > Stomach > Rumen | place: Canada... | reverse complement strand
CTCATCACACGAACTGGAGCAGGCCATTTCTTCTGCATCTCAGCCTTAGCCACAGCGGCCGTCTTGCTGGAAGGATATGTATAGATGAACTGCTGATATGCATCCTTAGAGTTCTTAGCTTGAACCTCTTTGAACTCATTAGCGATCTTAGCCTCCACAGCAGCCTGGTTCTCAGCATCCTTCGCGCGACGTTCAGCCGCTGAAGCCATCACGTCAGCCCTCTCCTTAGCCACAGCCTCCGCACGAGCGGCAGCCTCGATCTGCGCCTCACGTTGAGCGGCAGCCTCTTCCCTACGTTGAGCGGCGGCGGCGTTCAATTGAGTCGTCACATCATCAAGGATTTTAGTCATCTCGAAATAACCGTTATCCTGCATAGGGTTGGAAGAGAAATACTTGGAGCAAGCCTTCTGGGTCTCCACCAAATCACCCTGTTGGTACAAAGCCTTCGCCTTCACGTAGCTCAGACGGGCGTTGGTCTTGTTCAGCGCCTTCTCAGCCAAGTCGACATATTTGAGAGCAGATTTAGCATCGCCAGCCTCGAAATAATCCACAGCCTTGAAATAGTTCTTGCGAGCAAGGGACTCCTCCTTGCTTATATTTTTATTGTCGGCGCACACCATCAGGGAGGCGCTTGCCATCATGAAAAACAATACTATCTTTTTCATTATATCCTAATATTATTTTTTACAAATTGATTATTCGTCCTGGCACACACGGAAACCGATGTTACCACTCTTGTACTTCGGAGACCTCTTCTCGTCGGCGGTCATCACGCAGTTAGCCGCATCGTCAGACCAAGAACCGCCCTTCACGTAACGGTTATCCTTGTCGTATGAATCAGCCACCCACTCGCTGACGTTACCCGTCATATCGAAGATACCCAACTCGTTAGGAGTCTTCTCGCCCACCTTGTGGGTCTTCTCCTCAGAGTTGTATGCGCACCAAGCGACGTCGCTCAAGTTGTCGCTACCGCTGAACTGCGTATTGACAGCCATCTTACCACCCTTAGCGGCGTACATCCACTCGTCGGCGCGAGGCAAACGGAACTTCATGCCCGTCTCGGCGCTCAGTCTCTTCACGAACTCCAAAGCCTCTTCCCAAGTAACGTTCTCGACAGGAGCGTCACCGTTGCCCCTCATGGCGAACTTGGAAGGGTTCGAATGCATCACGCGCATCCATTGCTTCTGCGTAACCTCAGTCTTGCCCATGTAGAAGGACTTCATTCCGCCAGTTCCCTCGACGAAAATCAACTCAAGGTCACGTACGTTTCTGTTAGACTTATATTCCATGTATTTCTGGATCTTAGCCACACGGTTGGCAGGGTAAGCGAATTTCTCGTCAGACTTAACAGCCTTCTGATAGAAAGGCAACGCCTCGTCCCATTTTTGTTGAGCATAGAGCTCGTCACCCGTTGAGATAGCGTCCAAGCAAACCTCGTAAGGCACGGAAGTGGTTCTCCAGAAGAACGGAGCGTTCACACTCACCGGAATCTCACGTTTCCTGTTGCTCGTGTAAGTCTTCACTGCATTGACCGTATCCTTTTTAGAGAGATAAGACTCAGCCAACTTTCTCTTTCCGTACTCCTCGGAGATGAAGTTGTAGTCCTCATCGTTCCACTTAACCGTCACCGAAGTGTTCACCAAATCGATTCTAGAAGCCTCCCTGAAAATTCTTTGGATACTACCTATGTAAGCGAAGCCCGAAGCCTTAGGATCCAACTTGCCTGACGTGATTCTAGAGCTCTTGAAGAACTCCTCCAATGCCGCATTAGGGATAACGACACCCGGTTTCTTCGCATCCTGCTGTCCAATCACCACATCCGTGAAAGACTCCTTCCACGACAAATTCTCAGGAATGGAAGGGGAAACCGTAGCACCCGCCTTCTCCAACAATGTGAGGACAGTCTTCGTCTTAGCGGAAGCGATGTACGCCTTCGAATTCTCGGAATAGAACATGATTGTATAAGTGCACTCCACAGATTTAGGAGTGATCAAATCGTAACGAGCCTTCAAATCAGGGTATTCAGCCAATTGAGCGTACGCGATCTTCTTGGACTTCACCGCATAGCTGTTATGGCGGGTCCACGTCATATTAGCGGTGCAAACCGGCGCACCCATCACAACCTTGTACGCCACATTCACGTCATACCCATCCATTAGATAACTGTTCTTACCTGCCGCATATTTCTCCTTACCGGAGATGGTCCCAGTCAGCACCCCTGTCTGAGCCTCTCCCCAAAGGGCAGCCGCCGACATCAACATCGTCAGCATCGTTAAATAAAACCTTCTCATGAACTCTTTATTGTTATTAAATTGTTAAAATTCACATCACTACGGGAGAAAATGACCTCCCAATTTTCGCTACCTTTTAAACGGACATCTTCACAGAAGTCCACATAAATCCCACAAAGTTAATAAACTTCGTAAAACTATTACTCGAAAATCACCACAAAAATAATGTTCTATACAATACCATCAAAAGAATGTTAATAAGTTTTTCCTATACAATAATAAAAAATATAGCCGCATGTCTTACTTTCGCGCATGATATATGGTTTCAACGGACAGAAAAACCATTCATCTATGAAAAGGGACAGAAATCCAAACATACGGAAGCATGAAGACGAGGTGGTCGGGAGATACGAAAACTTCATCAAGGGAGGAGGACTCGGCTATTTCGAGGTGGACGAGTTGGAGACCATCATCAACCACTACATGGACGACGCCAAGACGGAAGAGGCGATGAACGCTGTCCAATACGGCAGGAAACTGCACCCGAACAGCACTGCGCTTCTAGTCAAGCAGGCAAGGCTATGTGCCGACACGGGCAAGACAACGGAAGCCATCTCCATCATCGACTACATCCAGTCCATCGATTCAACCGACGAGGACGCAGCACTCCTCAAGGGGGAAATATACCTGAGGAAAGGCCTTTTGGACGACGCCATGCATATATTCAAGGAGATGGAGAGAAATGCGGGGGACGACGACGCCTGCACCTTCCTGAACATCGCCTACGCCCTGAACGACAACGGACGGTACGACGATGCGATCCACTTCCTCAAAAAGGCTTTCGCCATTGATCCCAACAACACGGACACCCTTTTCGAACTAGCCTTCAGCTACGAGCAGAAGACCGAATACGACAAAGCCATCGACACCTACAACCGTATCCTAGACCTCACCCCCTACTCCAACGAGGCATGGTTCAATATCGGGCAACTCCTCTTCTACGAGGAGCGATATGCGGAATCCATAGAGGCCTACGACTACGCCTACACAATTACCCCGACCGACTACCAATCACTGCTGCAGAAGGCGAACGCCCTCTTCCTCTGTGAACGGTTCCAAGAGGCGGTCGAAGCTTACGAGGAGTACACCGACCTGACTGGCGAAAGCGCAGGCAATTACATCCTCATCGGCGAATGCTACGAGAAGATGAACGATTTCGTCAACGCCGAAAAAACATACCAGAAGGCTCTGGACATCGACGGAAGCAACGCAGAAGCGCTCTCCGGCCTCTGCGCATGCGACATCGAACTGGAACGATACGAGGATGCGCTCAAACACATCGACGAGGCCATCCTCCTCAACAAGGGCAACAGCGACTATTGGTTCCAAAAAGCGGAGACGTTGGTCTATCTGGACCAGCAACAAGAAGCGATCAAATGCTACAACCGCGCCCTGGAAATCAACCCTTCCCAAGTGGATGTGCTCGTCGCATTGGGGAACCTCTACGTCGACAACGGTGAGTACGACATCGCCCTCCACTACTACCAACAGGCGCAAATGCTCCAAAGCGACATACCCAACATGCCCCTCCTACTGGCCATCGTGTTCTACAAGAAAGGAGACTACCCCTTGTGCGTCAAATACCTGAAGGAGTCGCTCGCCATCAACGGCCAAACCATCAAGTCATTCTTCGAAATATGCCCTGAGGCGATGGAAGACGTCAAACTTAAAAATATCGGTTTATAACATGACACGACAGAAAGCCGCTCTCTTCGCCTTGCTGGCGACTCTCCTCTTCGGATGTAAGGATGGAGAACAAAACTACCAATACGTCATCACCAACAAGACGACCTTGGAGGACTCCCTGACGGTCACCTACCACATCGAGGGGAACAGGGACAACACCGACCTACGATTGGGACAGGGCGACAGCATAGTCATCGCCCACCGCAACGAGGTGCCAGGCAAAGGTGTGTGGGACATCGAGACCAGCGTCAGCCTCTACAAAGTGGATGCGCTATCCGCCAGCAACACAGAGAAGACGGTCATCTCCGAAGAGTTGTCTTTCCGCAAATACTGGAAGGGACCGAAGGAGACGGAAGGCATCGGCATTTACCAACTGGACATCACGGACGAGCACCTCGTACTCTCCCTCCAGAACAACTACACCTACGTGATCAAAAACGAACTGCAGGACACGATCTTCTCCACCTCCCACCTGAAACTGATCTCAGGGGAGAACATGACCCGCTCGGCCGACACCATCCTGGCAGGTGAGCAGAAGTCCATCGGCTCCGTGGACATCTACACGTACGATGAAGGCCGCAAAGACGAGCCTAGATACAAGGCACAAAAGATAACAGGTCTATCCACCATCTTCTTTCTATACAAGGAGGGAAGAGTTGAAATGAACCTAGCCAAAGACACCGCCTACTTCGAGACAGGGAAGGACACTTGCAAACTCATCGTCAGCGAGAGGATGCAGAAAGTGGACGAAATATTACATCCTACCATCAAAAAGAAATAGCATGAAAAGATACGGTCTCATAGGGAAAATATTGGTGCACTCCTTCTCGAAGAACTTCTTCACGGAGAAATTCGCCAACGAGGGAATCGACGCCCGCTACGACTTGTTCGAACTGCCTACCATCGAGGAGTTCCCGAAACTGCTCGAGACGGAGGGACTATGTGGACTGAACGTCACGATTCCCTACAAAGAGGTGGTCATGCCTTACCTGGACGAGCTGGACGATACCGCGCGTGAGATCGGGGCGGTCAACACCATACAATTCAACCGAAAGGGAGGGAAACTCTCCCTCAAGGGATTCAACACGGACGCCATCGGCTTCGAGAACTCCCTGCGTCCGCTCCTCAAGCCTTGCCACCGGAAAGCGTTGGTGCTCGGAACGGGCGGCGCCTCCAAAGCGATCATCTATATATTAAATAAATTAGGCATAACACCTCAGCTCGTCTCTCGCCAGAAGCGGGAGGGGATGCTCACCTACGAGGAGCTCAGCGAGGAGGTCGTCGCCAGCCACAAACTAATTGTGAACTGCACCCCGGCGGGCACCTTCCCGAAGGTGGACGAGATGCCTCCCTTCCCTACCCGACTGCTGACCAGCGAGCATCTGGTCTATGATTTGATCTACAACCCTGAAACAACGCTCCTCTGCCGCTTAGCGAAGGAACAGGGGGCCGCCACCAAGAACGGGCTTGAGATGCTGCACGGACAGGCAATCGCGGCATGGAAAACTTGGACGATGAATAATTAAGAAATAACCTGTTGGTTGAATTAAATTTATAATAAAAAAATCGTTATAATACTGCCTATTTTTAGAAGCAGTTGCTAAATAAGAAAATAAAACTTAGATTGGCAGGCATGGAAAGTAAAAGAGGAAATTTCACAGCAGAGTTCAATGCTCAAGTTGCCATCGAGGCATTGAAGGGTCAAGAGACATTGGCACAGTTGTCAGAGAGGTCTCAAACCTATCTTCCTTCAAAATGTCTTTATTTTGAGGAAACAACATAGTCCATTTAGCCATATTAATCACGCCTCACATCTTTTATGAATTTATAAATACGCTGAATCATATTTACTCGGCCAAACAAAGAACAGACAAAACAATATTTACCCAAATATATTATTATCGCAAAAAGAATAGTAGGGAATTGTAAAATATAACGGTTAATAAAATCCCAGTCGTCCATGTTCATTGCTGGATTGTTCCAACTCGGAGTACTCAAATGAAAAAGTTCTAATTGACAAGCGACACCAGGAAATAACAAAACCACAATCAACAGCTTGGTTATAATCGACAAAATATGCCTTAGTTTACTCTGAGTTTTACCTATAAAATGCAAAAGGGGAAGGAACAATCCTACCATGACAAATTGAATAAAAACGAAAAATCCAATTATAAACATTTCAATACCATTAACTGAAACTTGACATGAAATCAAAAAAAGCATCAAAAATTCCACACAAGATTCTATAAGCAAATTAATCGCAATTTTTATCATTTCATCTTCACTTTAAAAAGAAATTCCGGTTGGATATCATCACACTTGACACATTGAAACGTTCTGACAGTTGAGCCAGCGTCTCTTGGTCCTTCAGCGCCTCTATGGCAACCTGAGCACCTTAAATTCAGCTGAAAAGCTTATCCTTTTACTTTTCATGTCTGCAAATTTAAGTTTATTTTCCTAACTTAGCAATTGGTTCGAATTTCCAGCAGTATTATATCTGGGAAGGGGAAAAATAATCTGTCCCAGCCCTTCAGGCTGGCAAGGAATTTGTACCCCACCTTTACCCCAAGGCGTTGCCGTTGGGCTATATCTGTCACAGCCTTTCAGGCTGATTGATACGAACAAATATTGGCGGTCCTTCTTAGCAGCAGTTTCCCGAGCCTGAAAGGCTCATATAGATATAGCCTATGGCACCGCCATAGGTTAGGCGCATTCCACCACTCTCTCCCGAGCCTGAAGGGCTCGAACAAAATGGAACCGAGCATGAGACCGTGTGTGAACAGGTTGTGCGATATGTTTGTTGTTTTCATGTAACACAAACTCCCTTATGCTAAAAACTCACCGCAACCAAACGCCATCTTTCCTCACATAGACCTTCTCCAGACCCTGGAACGGAAATCCTTTTATCGGAGACCGCTGTTCCCAAACGTCCAAGAATAATACAAATCGACTTTCATTCGTCACCGCCACCACCGTTTCCGTTCCGTCTGAATCAATACGAACGATAATGCCTTCGGAAACCTCCGTTATTCGGACCGTCTGGAAGGTTAAGATTATTACAAATTTTAGAAAAACTCTTGGAATCTGCAAACAATTCGCAGGAAATCAAGTAAATAAGAAGGGAATGAACGACCATCTTATGATGATTCGAAACTATGCGAAGAAAACTTCGGGCATCTTCACAAGTTAAGAGTTAAGAATTAAGAGTTTAAAGTGGCAAATTAATTCAAAATTGACTCCGTCTAACTAACGTTTCATAATCCTCCCCATTTGTCATTTTGTTCCAAAAACACTATGTTTTCTGTCAAATTGTTTCGCAAACCAAAAAAAATATTTCAAAAAAGAGGAAAAAAGTTTTTGCGCAAAGAAAAAAGTGGTATATTTGCATCGATTTCGAAAAATAAGTTTATTAAATCGAATAAAAAAATATATTTCTAACGCATTATTTTAAAAATCATGGATGCAAAAGTAAAAGAATTCATGGACAAGGTGATCGCCAAGAACCCAGGCGAGGCTCCTTTCCACCAGGCAGTTCAGGAGGTTGTTGAGTCTTTGATGCCATTCATCGAGGCTAACCCTAAGTACAAAGAGGCTAAGATTCTTGAGAGAATGTGTGAGCCTGAAAGAGTAATCATCTTCCGTGTTCCTTGGATCGACGATAAGGGAGAGTTCCAAATCAACCGTGGTTTCCGCGTTCAAATGAACAGCGCGATCGGTCCTTACAAGGGAGGTATCCGTTTGCACCCTTCTGTAAACTTGGGTCTTTTGAAATTCTTGGCCTTCGAGCAAGTATTGAAGAACTCTTTGACTACTCTCCCTATGGGTGGTGGTAAAGGTGGTTCTGACTTCGACCCTAAGGGCAAATCAGACAATGAGGTTATGCGTTTCTGCCAAAGCTTCATGACTGAGTTGTTCCGTCACATCGGTGCTGACACTGACGTTCCTGCCGGTGATATAGGTACTGGCGCACGTGAGGTTGGTTTCATGTTCGGACAATACAAGAGATTGAGAAACGAGTTCGTAGGTGTTTTGACTGGTAAGGGTCTTTCTTTCGGTGGATCTTTGATCCGTCCTGAGGCTACTGGTTACGGAACAACTTACTTCGCTCAATATATGTTGGAGACTAAGGGTGACACCTTGAAGGGCAAGACTGTAGCCATCTCTGGTTCTGGTAACGTTGCTCAATACGCAGTTGAGAAATGTACTCAATTGGGCGCTAAGGTTCTTACCGTATCTGACTCTAACGGTTCTATCTACGATCCAGATGGTATCTCTAAGGAGAAATTGGACTTCATCTTCGAGTTGAAGAACGTAAAACGTGGCCGTATCAAGGAGTATGCAGCTAAGTATCCATCTGCTAAGTACTATGAGAACCAACGTCCTTGGCAAATCGCTGAGATCAAGTCTCTCGATGTAGCTATGCCTTGCGCAACTCAGAACGAGTTGGACGGTGCTGACGCTAAGGCTCTTCTCGCTAAGGGTGTTAAGGTGGTTGCCGAGGGTGCTAACATGCCTTCTACAATCGAGGCTGTTAACGCATTCATCGCCGCTAAGATCCTTTACTCTCCAGGTAAGGCTTCTAACGCCGGTGGTGTGGCTACTTCAGGTTTGGAGATGTGCCAGAACTCTGGACGTATCTCTTGGACAGCTGAGGAAGTTGACAACAAGTTGAAATGGATCATGAAGAACATCCACGACAACTGCGTGAAGTATGGTAAGGAAGCTGACGGTACAGTTAACTACGTGAAGGGCGCTAACATCGCCGGTTTCGTGAAGGTGGCTGACGCTATGCTTGCTCAAGGATTGGTATAATAATATCCGATACGATAAAAATCCCCGTCGTGTTCTCGCTTCGGGGATTTTTTGTTAAAACGCTAAATATTACAACAATGGGAAAACTAAGAGTTGCTGTTGTCGGTTATGGCAACATCGGTCGCTTCAGCGTGGAAGCGATCCAAGCAGCACCTGATATGGAACTGGCGGGCGTCGTTCGCCGTGACCCATCCAACAAGCCGGCCGAATTGGCTGACGTGAAGGTGGTCGCTAACATCGACGAACTCGGCAAGGTGGATGTGGCTATCCTCTGCACCCCGACCAGAAATATTCCTGAGGTGGCTAAAGGCATTTTGGAGAAGGGCATCTACACGGTGGACAGCTTCGACATCCACGGCCAGGTGTGGGATCTTCACCAATCATTGGACGAGGTGGCTAAGAAGCATAACGTGGCCGCTATCATCTCCGCTGGTTGGGACCCGGGAACTGACTCTGTCATCCGTACCCTCTTGATGGCCATGGCTCCTAAGGGCTTGACTTATACGAACTTCGGTCCTGGTATGAGCATGGGACACTCCGTAGTGGCCCGTGGCAAGAAGGGCGTGAAGAACGCTCTCTCCATGACGATTCCTAAGGGTCAAAGCATCCACAGCCGTATGGTTTACGTGGAGCTGGAGCCTGGCTACACCGCTGAGCAAGTGTACGCTGAATTGAAGGCGGACGACTACTTCGCTCACGATGAGTTGCACGTCATCCCAGTCAATAGCGTGGACGACTGCAAGGATATGGGACACGGTGTGTTGATCGAGCGCAAGGGTGTTTCCGGCAAGACTCAGAACCAACTGTTCGAGTTTCGCATGCACATCAACAACCCTGCCTTGACGGCTCAGGTATTGACCTCCTGCGCACGCGCGGTGGTGAAACAACGTCCTGGCTGCTACGCTTTGCCTGAGATCGCTCCAATGGATCTGTTGGCTGGCGACAGGGAAACATTGATCAAGAGCTTGGTTTAATACCAACGGCTTCAATTGCATAGGCCCCCTTGCTTGGCTTGGGGGCTTTTTTGTGAGCAATCCCAGAGGATTTAGGCTGAGCGTCCAATTTATTTCAGATCTTGCAATATCATAAAACTTTTAGCTGCCAGCGAAATAATTAGTGGTTATTTCCTATCTTTGAACTTGGTAATAAATATTTATAATTTTGTAGTCATGAGGAATTATTTCCTCACGGGATTTTATATTAGGAGGCATGTCGAAGAAAACAAAAATATCTCTTTCTCGTCTCGAATCGTTTTTGAAAGCGCAATGTGATCGTCTGCGTACCAGTATGGATGCGGCTGAATATAAGAACTATATCATTGCTTTATTGTTTCTGAAACGTATCAACGACCAGTTTGAAATTGACCGTCAACGTTTGGAAAATGATTTAAGGAAGGAGTATCCCACTGCCGACGAGAAAATAATTGAAGAAGAACTAAACTATCCCACTAAATACAACTGTTATGTACCGCCTTTAGCTCGATGGAAACATTTGCTTCACCCATTGAACGAGGACGGGGAAGAACTTAGTTACGGCGACGCCATCACTACTGCGCTTGCGGAGGTAGAAAAAAGTAATACCGCTTTGCTGTCGGGCGTATTGAACAAAACCAAATTCAACGAACTGAACACTAAAGGAGAAAGGGTGTTGGACGATGAAACATTGAGAGCTATTCTTTTAGATTTCAATTCCTTCCCGAAATTACAGGACGAGAATTTTGAATTCCCTGATCTGTTGGGTGCCGCCTACGAATATTTGATCAAATTCTTCGCCGAAAGTGCAGGAAAGAAAGCTGGCGAATTCTATACACCTTCTGAGGTCGTCTATTTGATGGGACAGATTTTACAGCCTAAAGAAACAGACGAGATTTGTGACCCGACTGTAGGTTCTGGTGGTCTGTTGATCACCATGCACAACTATGTGGAAAACCGATATGGTAGTGCGGAAAGGCTCACCCTTCATGGGCAAGAGAAGTTCGATAGTCCTTATCAGATGTGCAAGATGAATATGCTTTTCCATAACATTCGCAACGCGAGGATTGAACAAGGAGACACGCTTCTCGATCCGAAATTGGTTACGAATGGCACACTGAACCAATACGACATAGTGGTGGCAAATCCACCATTTTCGCAGAACTATACAACTGCCGGCATGAAGTTCAAGGAACGATTCCAGAACTGGATGAGTAAGAAGAAACAGGCTGACTTCATGTTTGTGCAGCACATGATTTCTGTGCTGAAAAACAATGGTCGCATGGCGGTGGTAATGCCTCATGGAGTACTTTTCCGTGGTGGGGAGGAACAGAAAATGCGCCAGCGTCTCATAAAACCTGACCTGATAAACACGACCTGCATTTTAGAATGTGTCATCGGATTGCCGCAAGGCCTTTTTTATGGTACGGGCATTCCTGCTTCGCTTCTGATCATCAACAAAGCAGATGCGGGCAGTCGGGGTGGTGTATTCTTTATCAATGCAGACCGAGAATTCAAAGAGGGTAAAAATCAGAACTCTTTGCGTCCCGAAGATATTGAGAAAATAAGCTATGTGTATCACAACAAGATCGAGATTCCTGGATATAGTCGTTTTGTGAGTCAAGATATATTGGAGTCAGAGGACTTCAACTGCAACATTCGTCGTTATGTGGACAACTCGGAGTCCCCTACGCCTCAAGACGTAAAGGCTCATATTAACGGAGGAATTCCTATTAATGAGATAGATGAGTTGAAGCCCATTTTTGATTGCTATGTTGGACTTCAAGACAACTTATTTACGACTGCGACGGATGGTTACGCTAATTTTACGAATTCTATTACAGAAAAGGCTGATATAAAGAACATCATTGCCGAAAGTGATGGGAAAAAGAAGATTATGCAAGAGTATGGAAAGGCGATAGACAACTTCTGGAGCGCATCGGATAGCGATTTGGATGCCTTACACGGTGGACTTCTTTTTGATTTCAACCGAAATTTCACCAATCGTTTTGTGAAAGAAATGACTCAGTTGTCGGTACTCGATGAATATCAAATTCGAGGTTCGTTTGCCCACTTTTCCGATTCTCTTAAAGGGGATTTCCGTAGTGTGCAAGCAAGTGGATGGACAGCGGAACTCATTCCTGACGACGAGTTGATTGCCAATGAATTTCCGGAAGTGTTGGCCGACTTGAAGCGGTTGGAAAACCGTCGTGACGAGTTGGAGAGCAAATTTGCCGAAATTGCCGAGCTCGACCCGGAAGAATGGGATGCAGAGCTATATGAAGTGATGCCAAAGGCAATTATTTCAGAGTTCAAAGAGGAAAAGAAAAACTTAAAGGCACAGGTTAAGGAATTGGGGAAGGAAATCAAGGCTAAAGAAAAGATAGCAAAAGTAGAATTCACCTCAGAACAAAAACGTTTAAAAGGATTGAGGAAAGAGGCTGTGAAGGCAAAAAACAATGAAGAAATAAAGAATCTAGACGATCAAATTGCAAAACTTGCCATGCCAGACATTGTCAATCCTGAGATTGACAGTTTGAATCAGCAGATAGCGGACATAGACAAACAAATCGCCCACCATGTGGAACTTGAAAACGAGTTGAAGGCGTGTCGCAAGCAAATTCGTGAGATTGAAGTCAGCAAGGAAACATTGGCCGACAAAGCCCGCGAGCAGATTTCCGACGACGATGCCCGCCGACTGATTACGCAGCGCTGGCTCGCCACCCTGCACGACAACATTGCCGTCTATCTCGAAGCCCACGCCCGCCGCTTGCAGCAAAGCGTTGAACTGCTTCACGACAAGTATTCCGTGCCGCTACGGAATCTGATTGAGGAACGCGATGCGGCGACCGAGGAGTTGAACAAATATTTGAAGGAACTTGGGTATGAATAACAAGGAACTCTTTTCTTTTAAAAAGTGGCAAAAAAAATAAATGAAAAACAAAATTGAAAATAAATATATGTAACTCATTGTATATGTATCTGTTATGTTATTTTTACAATCGCATAGAAGAAAATAAAAAGAAAAACAATTGACAATGATGACCGAGCAAGAACATAATAATGGACAATGAACAATTTACAATGAACAATGAAGACTGAGTGGATACATAAGAAATTGGGAGATTGTTGCGAAAGCGAATTGGGCAAGACCTTGGACGAAGGCAGAAATACAGGTCTTTATCGTCCATATTTGTGTGCTCTAAATGTGTTGTGGGGAAAAATTGACATTTCCATCATAAAACAAATGCGCATTGAAGATTCTGAATTAGAGAGATATTTGGTGAAGAAAGGAGATTTGTTGGTGTGTGAAGGTGGAGAAATTGGGCGTTGTGCGATTTGGGAAAATGATGATGAAATCTATTATCAAAATGCTTTACATAGAGTTAGGTTTTATAAGGAATATGATGCCTATTTCTTTATGTATCTTTTGTGCCACTACAATGATTTGAAACTGATAGAACAATACGGTAAAGGATTGACTATAAAACATTTGAATCAAACAGCCTTTAGGAGTATACCCGTATGTGTTCCCGACCTTTCCGCCCAGCACCGCATCGCCGCCATACTTTCTTCTGCCGACAAGGTGATAGCCGCCACGCAGAAAACCATAGCCAAATACAAGCAGATAAAGCAGGGAATGATGGAAGAGCTGCTCAAACCGAAAGAGGGTTGGAAGATGGTGAGGTTGGGGGAAGTTTATAATTTTCAATATGGTGATGGGAATAAAAATCCAAATAATAATGGTGACTATCCTATATATGGTGCGAATGGAATTATTGGCGGATATACGAAGTTTAATGCTGTTGATTCTGTTGTTATCGGACATATGGGAGAATATGCAGGTTCTGTTATATGGGCAAACGGGAAGCATTTCGTTACATACAATGGAACAATAACAACAGTAAAAGACAATGATTCACTTTATGATAGGTTTGGCTTTTTTGTTTTACTAAATCTAGATATCAAGAAAATTTGTGCAGGTAGCGGTCAACCTTTTTTATCTTATGATACATTAAACAAAATTGGTATTTCTGTTCCCGACCTTGCCGAGCAGCATCGCATAGCCGCCATCCTTTCGGGCATAGATGCGAAGATAGCAGCGGAGGAGAAGGTGCTGGAGAAATATGAGAAGGTGAAGAAGGGGTTGATGGAGAAGCTACTAATTGAAAAATAAAAAACAGATATGGATGAGCAGAATT
>Ga0310695_10010080_pt1 | contig 13962 bp, 13 predicted proteins | sample RumenRJG_04DNA_FD_203882 | JGI IMG/M metagenome (GOLD analysis project Ga0310695, IMG submission 203882) | Bovine rumen microbial communities from Lethbridge, Alberta, Canada - RJG_04 (v2) (version 2) | ecosystem: Host-associated > Mammals > Digestive system > Stomach > Rumen | place: Canada... | reverse complement strand
ATCAAAATAAGGCAATTATGATTGTGGGTAATGGATTTATTTGTAATAATTGGTCGTTGTGAAATTTCAATTTCATTCGGGTCTTTTGCCCACATCGAAACAGATTTATTCATTAACGGACAAACCCTTTAAGGAATATTTTGATATATAAATTATATACGAAAAAAAGAAAATTTCAGTGCATAGTGGTTAAAATGAAAGATAAAAATAAAAACTATGAATTGTATAATGATTTAGTTGAAGTAATAGAACTCAAAAAGCCAGAAGATTTAAATAATGTAAAAAATGGATACAATCCAGATGGGAGGAAATTTCCATAGATTTGAAAAAGAAATGTATTTTAGAGGAGTTAGTAATATCGATTATGAACTAATTCCAAATGCTTTAAGAAAAAATAATGATGATGGCAAATATGTCCTTTGTGATTATATAAATTCCAATATATCTATTGATTACCATTCTACTAATTTTAAAGATATCGAATATAATGATAATGAAAAATTAACATTAGAGTTACAATATAAAAGAGAGTTCTTTGTTTTATTTAGATTTTTGGATTTGGCAGATAAAAGCGGATTGAAAATTCCTGCCAGCAGGAAAGTTCGTAAATTATTACATCTCATATTAATCATTTCCCAGAGTATTGGCCTAAATCAGAATTTTATGAAGCCATATCTCCAGCACAACATTATGGATTACCTACATGTGCTTTAGATTGGTCATATGATTATAAAGTTGCATTATACTTTGCTGTGAGAAATATTTTAAAAAAAGACAAGAAAAAGTGTGTATTATGGGCTTTTAATTACAAATATTTTGAAAAATACTCAACTTTTGTTGTAGAAGATGGATTAGAAAAACAAAACCAAACACAACTTAGATTTTACAGACCAAAATATTACAATAATAATTTAAAATCCCAAAAGGGATTATTCACTTTTCTAATTAACAAACCAGAAACTTTTAATGAAACTTCATTAGAATCATTAGATGAAATGATTTGTGACATAATTCAAAAAAACGGTTTTAAGAAAAATAATAATTCAGAAATTGAAATTGATTTAGATGGAATTGAAAAATTCACTCTAAAAGAAAATGAAAGAATATTCTATAAATTTATCATTTCGGGTGACTGCAAATATGAAATTTTAAAGACCCTATATTCTGATGGTTATTCAGAAGAATATTTATTCCCCTGATAATAAAGGTGTTGTAGAAGCAATGAAAAATAGAATAAAATTAGAAAAAGTCAATATAGATTAAAATAAAATGGGCAGTATTCATTTGTTTAATTGAATACAACCCCCAATCTTAAGAATTTTACAAAAAAAGAATATTAGTATTCTATTTTCATACATAGTTCATATCTGTTATATTCAATTAATCTTCATAATATTCTACAAATTTAAATCTAGGATTTACTGTAATATTATTTATTTCTGAATCAGTTAACCCAAATTCTTTTAAAAATATCATTTTTATTATTAGATTTAAACTATCTGTTAACTCTAAAAATTCAATTCCTTTTAATAAATTTTCTGGTTCTTCACCATAATGAGTATAATAATTTCTACCATCTTTAATAATATCACAGTAAGTTTTTATTCCTTTATCAAACGTTTCTTCATCAGTGAATTTATCAATAATTTTTATAAATAAATCACATCTTTTAAATTCATTAAATATTTCTTTTAAACGATCTTTTAATGTAAATTCATAACAAAATTGAATTGAATTTAAAATTTTATTTAAAAATTGACTTTTATTTTCTTTTGAAACAATTTCATCTAAACCTTCCATTTTTGTAGCACAGGGAGTAAATTTGCTTTTAAAATCTTCAAATTTTTCTTTAGAGACATATTCTCCAAGATATTTTTTTCTATGATAACTTTCAAGAATTTGACAATATGTTAAGAATAATGTTTCACTAGATAAATTAGACCCAATTGTTGAAAAATATAAATCATAAACCCCATTTAAAGAGCCATAATTTTCAAACCAATTATTAAATATTTTCTCAAGATTATTCTCATTTAGCTGAATCAATGCATAATGTTGGGGTTTCATATTATATGTGCTGGTCACAATTGGAAAAAACATATTTATTTCCATACATTCTGATGATTCATAAAGTCCAATGATTTCTGATTTCCCTGTGAGGAATGTAAATAAATCTTTAATTTTTAAAATATGGGGATAAATTTCATCTATACTTCTAGGACAATCATAATTTAATTTAAGAATAATTTCTTCATTAAACTTAGCATACTGCCCATTTGAAGAGTAACCAATAGTACTTCTTGGTTTAAGGAATATCTCTAAAATAAATTCATTTAAATCAACAGAATAATCATTAGTAGGCTTTTTTATTAATAAAATATCTGGTTTTGGAGTAATTGTAGAAAATGAGCGCAAGTTAATAGTTGACAGAATATTGTCAATTTTAATATTAATATTCTCAAATTTAATATTATCTTTATTATTATAATGTATTCCTTCAAATAAATATTTAATATAATAAGTATTGTTTATAACTTTTGCATGTGTAAATTTAATTGGATCATTTATAATTATTAAACTTAATTTTTTATTTTCCACAATACCATTTAGCAAAATATAATCATCATCATAAACATCAAAATCCACATTAACAAATGAAATTTCAAAATCATTATTATTTTGATTTATCTACCCAGAAACGATTTTTTTATCATTATCTGAAACCCAAAAGGTTCCTAATTTTCCAAATATTTCATCGAACATATTATCACCTATCACTATTTTATTAATTGTATTATATTATTCAAGTATAATAAAATTTCAATTCCAAAGTTTATAAATTTTAATATTTAATTTATAATCTATTTATTTGAGGTTAAGTGTTAACATTTGATTTATTTCAACTTGTATCCGATTAAATATTAACTACTATACAAATATATGAAAATCCCAAACAAGTCATATGCTATAACATTACGTCATCACACTATATTGCCCATACATTTCCTGAACTTGTGTCAGCAACTGCAACAGAATCCTGATTAATCCAGTTTCCTTCAGAATTTTTTTATGTCTTAAACTTAACCTGATGTAACCCGCCCTAATACTCTACATTTAAATTATACTGAAATCCATTACTATTTTCTCAATGCATTTAATTTCATCATCATCTAATTTTTCCTCATGAAATATATAAATTATATTATATGAATTATTATAAAGGTCAATTCTATTATTTCCCTTAATATTCATAACTGAAACATAAACGTTATCACGACAGATATTATAATAATCATTTATTTTAATTAAATCATCAATATATAAACTATTATAAATATGATTATCACATTTTGAACTTGTAGAAAATCTATAAAACCCATTTCCATATATTATATAAATTATTTTATTTGTACAACAGCACACATCTAAAATTTTTAATTCATTTCCAGAAATTAAATGTTTTTGAGAATAAATGTCATCAATTTTATCCAAATCTATAAAATTATGCATTAAAAAGTCATTAACAGCAATATTCCGTTTTTCAAAACTTAAAATCCACTTTTCCATAGATTTATAAGTATCTGTCTGTTTAAATTCATCAATTGATTTTTGACCTATAACAGATAACATTTTATCACTAAACGGAAATAATATTATTTGAGGGCATCGGTAATATATCTCATCGTCCGTTATGAGTAAAGGCAATGGATCAACAATTAAACGCATGATAGCTAATATTCTTATTGATTTTAAAAGATGGTTCGTGAATTCTTCTAATTTTTTATAGGGCAAATCTTTATCAAAACTATGATAACGGAAGCAATAAAACTTATCAAGGCCATTATTGTGAACAACATTATTAATTTCTTTTAATAATACACGAATATCTTCTTTAAAATTAGGCATTTGATCTATGACCTCTTTAAAAAATATGCCTTCTTTAGATAATTCGTTAATAATTTTTGAACGTCTTTTTTTATATTTCCCTTTTCTAAATTTTTTAAAATTATTTGTTATTTTAGAATCATCTTTATCAGATAAATCTAACATAACAGTAGCTAATTCATTAGCTGATCTTAAAGAGTAATATGCATTGTCAAAATATCCCATTTCATATAATCTTAATGAATTAGCTAATAGTATACTAATTTCTTTAATTAGTAAATTAATATGGGCTGAATGAGATAAATTTTCTGCAAATGTCCTACTAGTATCTGAAAAAGAAATTTCTTGGATTAAACTATAATATTCATCAACATTTTCAATTTTTATTGGAATTACATATGACTTTAAATAATCAGACATTATCTTCACCATGCAAGATATTTAAATAATTATATGAAAATCATTTATATAATATTTGAAACAATAATATTAATTTAAAAATTAATAACATTAATAATTTGTGTTAAAAGAGATTGTACTTATGGCATTATACCTCAACACCCCTATCACTTAGAATTCTTTCACCTACAGGCTGTTCCTCTTCAAAATTACTTAAATAATTCTCATAGATTTCATCACCTTCAGCTGATAACTCCATTATATATTTAACAACATCATCTCTTGAATAGCTAAAATAAACATTATACGTATCTTTAATACCCATTAATTCCATCTGTCTTTTTAATAATTCATTGCAATGCTTTAAAACCCATTTCTGGTCATTAGCTACATTAACAATGAAACCGGTAATGGCTGAATCGTTAATGTATTCTGCTACATTCTGGTTTGATTTTTCATTACCTGCCTGAGACTGCGGTGTTACAAATGTTCTTAAAATATTATTTCTAAAGATTTCAGTCTGTCTGGTATAGTCGGACTGGTAATTGTTACCCCCGAGTATTTTAGATTCAATTCCAGGAGGTACAATAGCTACATTACTGTCTGCTGTTGTTCCATAATCTGAATAAAGATTTTCTTTAGCAGTGCTTGAAAGTTCGGTAATTATGGGCTGGCCGTTAACATCAAGTGAAGGCTTAACTTCAATAATATTATCCTTATTAATTCTCTCCACCTGGTTTCTCTCCAGGTTGCACTTATGATAAATATCATCCAAGCAATTCAGGATAATGCTTTGTGCCTCGCAGTATATTTCATTATACATGAAGTTAATAACTTCTTCAGCTTCATATTTAACTGTTAATTTTCCCTCTTCAACGCTTACAAAATTATTAAAGTCTTCCGGAGTGCCATTAACAACATCTTTAGGCATTTCATGCAGGAATAGCTGTACTTCATTATCATCATTAAATTCTTTTTTAATCCATAGCCTTTAGCACCGATTTCTAGAAATATTGGTTTAATATATTTGCCGATATCTTTATCCCAACGTTCAACCGGTTTAATTAAACCCTCTCCATCAACCATTCCTCCCTGCAGGATGTTTTTAGCTACCTGGCTGATGTCGATTTTTCTGGCCCACAATATTAAAGTTAGTTTCTGTTCCTGTGAGAGTTTATTGTCCTTGTCCACCAATACCATATTAACATTAGCTTTATCAATCCTGTTTTTCAAAATTCCTGAAGTATAACCGTCAAGTTTAACGGCATATCGTGCATTAGCTATTGTCTTATTAATCACTGGTGGAAGAGCATCAATCAAGTCAAGGCCTGTATTGATTCCATCAGTTCTAGGTTGTCTTTCATCTTCACCCCAATAGCTACGTTTTGTGTTGTACTGCTCCACACGATTATTCAATAATCTTGTTTTAATGTAATCGGTGATTCCCATAATAATCCTTTCCAAATATTATATTATTTATTATATTTTTTATATAAAATAAGTAATAAATTTTATGGGAGAACATATTTAGAAAAATGAACGGAAATACATAATGGTTAATAAGAGCCAGCTCAAAAATAGGGTGTAAAAAGTTAGATGAGAAAAGCAGAAGTTACGAAAATAGTAATATACTTCTAAAGAATTTATCCAATTATGATTTTAAAAATTATGATGATGTAAAAAAGATAAATTTTACAGGTAAAATTGATAAAAGGAAATATAGATTAGATGATAGATATTTTTTAATTTAATACTTTGAAGATACATATTCCGCAATCAAAGATCAACATCCATAATAAAAGTTTTTTTCTTCTATTTAATATCTAATATATACTTCCACACTATTTTTTCCTTCAATCCAAAATGTAATGAATATATTTTAAAGCAATACCTTAAATTCAATAAACCCGAAAATTCCACTATTAACTTCCTTTTCATCAATATTGATTGATGAAGGTAATTTATCACCGAATGAAAATGGATCATAGTTTGAAGTAAGCGGATTATTGATTAATAATAACAAATTATTCATATTTAATGATATGCAATTATCATTAATTGATAAATTTATTAACCCACAAATACTTGAATTGAATTGATTATCCCCAGAATCGAATGATAAAGGCAAATTCATTGATTCATAACCCATAAATGTTTGATTATATGAGATGGAATAATCCGAATTAGTTAAAATATCAATATTATTCGATAGTTTTAATCCATCAATCTTTAATGTGTCATCAACAACAATTCCCGAAGTATTCAACGACAATATTAAAGTATTATAATTATCTACCTCAACTGATGATATAATATTAAAAGAGTTAAAAGTAACCTTATAAATATTATCCGAGTCCATTGTAAAGATAATATACCGATATTTAAACACATCCATCAAATCCTTTGCCGAGTTCGAATTATCCAATCCCGATCCTTTATTCGACTTAAGTTTTTTAAATAGTGAAAAATAATCTCGCGACATATCAAAAATTTCTTTTAAAATATTATTTAATCCCCAATCATTAAAATTAAATATATTAGAAATTTCATCGACAATATACGACTCTAAAAACGTTATATAATTTAAAATCAATACTTTAGGAATAAAATCAATAAAAGAAAATTTTTCAATAGGATAGTTCCTTAATTCAAATTTATCAAAGCGTAATCCATAGTTATTTCCTAAATAAATAGCATATTCTATAGATTTAGGATAATTAATTTCTACTACATTATTCTGATAAATATTATCTTTAAAAACTTCTTTTTTATTAGAAATAGTAAAAATTGCACCTTCACCATAAACTGCCTTATTTGATGTGAAATTAGAAGATATTACATTGAATGAAGTAGCATTTACTACAAATATTGCACCACCGTTCAGTGCATTATTCTCATTAAAAGAAGATGAATTAATTGTAGAGGATCCTTCTTGTTTATAAATAGCACCTCCATAGTACTCTGCCGTATTATTATTTGCAATAATTTCCATTATATATAACTCTGAATTATTATCATAAATTGCTCCACCCATATAAGCTTTTGAAGAAGTGAAATTTGAGTTTCTAATATTTATATCAGATTGATTTGTAAAAATTGCTCCCCCAAAACCCCGTAAAGCAATGTTATTTACAAATGAAGAATTGAAAATGTTAGCAGATAAAGCACTTTCAATACAAATGGATCCACCGCAATTGAGTGCAGTGTTATTAATAAATCTTGAATTAATTATCTCTACCTTTGAAGTCCTTGAATTTATATTAATAGCTCCGCCTTGAGTTGCATAATTATTTCTAAATGTTGCATTATTTAACAAAACATATGCAGAATCTGAATTAATATTAATTGCACCACCAGAACCATTAATATGATTATTTTTAAAATTCACATCTAAAACTTTTAAATTTTTACTATTTTCTACAGCAAAATTATTTAATGTTAAAGACATAATAGATAAATCCCCATTCGAATATAATTTAAAAGCATTACCATTTATAATAGTTTTTGAAGAAGATTGACCTATGATTGTAAGATTATTGACACTAATAGATTTGTCTATAGTATATTCTCCATCAGCCACATAAATTATCGAATCATTTACAATTTTATCGCCAGATAGATATTTATATGGATTTTCTTGAGTACCAATACCATCATTTTCAACAGATGAATTAAAATAAACAGTATTTAGTATTAAATTTTCTTCATTCCCAATACATACTTGTGAATCATCACTAGTAACATTATCATTAGCATAACTAATAGGAATGATAATTAAAATTAAAAGTACCAATATAAACATTGCAGATTTTTTCAATAAAAACATCCCATTTATTTTATAATTAAATATTTAATTTTTATTGTATAAATAATATTACATATTATTTTGGATGTTATTTTAATAATTGAACTTCATATATTTTCACAAAGTATTACATTATTTTCTTGCAATGAATAAATAATAAACTTAAGATAAATGCAAATATCCCATTTTTCTTAAAAAATATTAGATATAGAACGGGTTTTGCATATAGCTAATATGCAAATGTTAATCAGTGTTACTGAAGAAGTTAAAACAGAACCCGGTGAATATTCAATAACCCCATTAATCAATTTTTCCAATTTAATAGAATTAACTTTTTATTCTCTTATTATATGCAAGGTTCTAGGATATTTTCTCAAGTTACATCTTCTAGAGAGTTCCATTTATATTAACTTATTTACAAGCATTGTTTTAATTTAACATCCCATTCAAATTTGTAATTGCAAATATTTGTTTATCTGTGAAAATTTCTGCTTAGATTAAGGTTTTAATTATTATTTTTAGTTTCATTGGTTAATTTAGTAGAAAGATTGATTATTTTAACAGATGCAAATTTTATCTCATTCATTAGATGAATCACTTCTTGATAATTTGTTATTGAATTTTGAGATAATATCCGATATAAAAAAAAGAAAAAAAGAAAAAATGATTTAAAATCATTTTAATTTTCTAAAACAGTTACTGTGTTATAGATTGTATAATTATTGGTTGTACTAGCAATTATGTATTGACCCGGCATTAAATTAATGTTTAATGCTGCTACACAATAATCATTAGCAGTACGATTATAAGATACACCGTTAATGTAAAAGGACACTGTTTGACCACGTCCCCAATTAAGTACTAATTGAACTTTGAATTGTGCATCAGTATTGTATTTTTTAACAAGGTCATTTGCTTCTACAATTGGAGATATAATTGTAATTAGATTACTTGTACTTTGACCAGTAACCGTATTTGTTGAAATTATACTATATTCTCCAGGCAATAAATTAATGTTTAATTTAGCACGACCATCGGAATCGGTTGTACGATTATAAATAACATTATTAACTTTAAAAGTAATTGTTACATTTGCTAATGGGTTACCATCATAATCTAATGCCCGTGCATAAAATGGTCTACTATCATCTTTACAGAATTTATAAAGATTATCTGCTATAATACTATTACCAAATCGTACTTCAATAATATTTTGTCTAGTTTCATTAGTAACTGTATTTTTTGAAGTTATAATGTATTTTCCTGGACTTAAATTGATATTTAATTTAGCACGACCATTGGAATCGGTTGTACGATTGTAATAAACACCGTTGACATAAAAAGTAACTGTTGTATTTGCTAATGTTTGATTATTTGCATCAACTATTGTCGCATAAAACTGTGTGCTGTTTTTATAGTTTTTAGTTAGGTTATTTGCGAAAATAGTTGGCAATTCATTATCAAAAAGGAATGAAGAATTTTTAACCATAGGATTGGATTCTGTTATATCACCAGTAAAAACAGTTTTTTGACCCAAAGCAGTGTTATGTCTTTTCATTATTAAATTTTTAATAGTAACATTACTTGCTTGAATGTCAAATAAAGGTAAATTACTCAAATAATCAACAGTATACCCATTTCCATCTATTGTAATGTTCTTATTAATTACAACAGTTTTATTATTGGAATCACCCATAAAATCAGTTTTTAGAGTGAGGTAGTCAGTTTTCTCATTATCGATTAAACTTTGCAAATCACTTAAATCAGCAGGAATATCATTGTTAAAAATGAAATTTGTATTTTCAAAGATTGGAGTGTTGCCTATAAAAACAGTTTTTTGACCCAAAGCAGTGTTATGTCTTATTATTGTTAAATTTTTAATTAAAATATCGCTAGCTTGAATATCAAATATAGGTTTATTACTCAAATAATCAATGGTATGTCCATTTCCATCAATAGTAATGTTCTTATTAATTACAACAGTTTTATTATTTGAATCTCCAATATAATTACCTGTTAAATTAACATTATTACTAATATCTTCATCAATTAAAGTTTGCAAGTCTGTTAGATCTCCTGTTGCATCATCAAGTTGAACATCTTCTGTAGTATTGTCAGCCGCACTGACAGCAGAAATAGAAAGAATCATGACGATACAAAAAAAGATAAGATATTTGTATTTCATTAAAAACCCCCATAATTTAGTCATTTTCTATAGAATAAATTTTTCTATAAAAATTATAATTCAAATGAATTATAGTAATAAATATATTACAGTAATGAATATATTACATTCTCATATAAATATATTTTGATTCCCAGATTTAAATCATAAATTAATAATTTTTATTCACAATTTATACATTTTTTGTTAATTTAATTAATATTGTCAAAAAATTGAACTGAAAATATGTAATTCAATTCTTTATTTCTATTTTATATGTTAAAGATGTCAAAAAATTCTTGAAAAGATTTTCAATCTGTAAAATAATCCTATAAAATCAATGTATTAAACATCATCAGAAAAATTTAAAAATAGTAATCGCCATATAATTATACTGTAGTTAGATAGAAAGTATGTAATAATTCCAATATAATAATGTATACTATATTTGTTTTCAAACCTTTAAATAACTTATTGAAAATTTAATATTTTTATAAAAATAAGAAATTTTAAAATAAATTAATGTTATAAAATTAGATATGAAAGGGATGACAACCCCAATTTCAAATGAAGAAATTCAATCTCTTGATGTAGGAGATCAGGTTTCTATTTCTCAAATTTGCAATTGTAGATATTTGTTTATTTTTGTAAAACTATTTTTATATTTTTTTCACACCCATAGACATGGTTTATTTCTACCGATTTTTCATATAGTGCACATTTATTCCCTTAAATCTTTTAATTCTATTTTCAGTTTTTTCTTGTTTCAATTAAACGGTATTCGGTTTGCTTTATGATTCTTTAAAAATCAGGACTGGTTTTATTCGTGCTATTGTTTCTTCCGCATTACCCATAACTATTAGTTTTGCTCCCAGTTCATATGCATCCCTGTGTGTGAAGGTTGAGTCTTCAACAATTTTTTGAGTGTTATTTCCGCCCTTACACTAATATTGGTTTTTTCATGTAATATAATATGACTCTTTCAAAAACTTGTTGAATTTCAATTAAAATTATTAAAACACTATTTTCCTGAAAACATTCCGGGGAAAACAGCCAATCCTGAAACGATTTGATTATGGTAATTGCATTAGGTGATAAGGCAAGAAAAAATCAATGAGGACCGCTCTTCAATTGGATATTGATGAAATTTTAACAATTAAAATATTGCTTTGACTTTGTTAAATTACTCTAAATTTGTAAAATTGTCTTTATTTCAAACAAAAAATATATTAACTTCTTAATTTGATATAATACTAATAAATTTATCCTTAATTGAATGAAAGGATGGAAAATCATTGATGAAAAAATTTCATAATCCTAATTTAATACTCATGGGAGGATATTCGATGATTGGAAAAGTAATATATACAATGTGCAGCAATAATTAATTAAGAAATTTTCTTTCTACAGATGAAATTTTTTGTTATTTTTAAAAATTATTCTTTAGTAGATTGAATTTTTTAGAATTTCCATAAATTTTTCTTTTATAGAAAGAATTTATATTATGCATAAATGAGTTGATAGTCATGGCAAGTAAACTGATAAAACGTGAAACTTATATTAATCAATTAAAAGATTACGTTAACACTGATTTTGTTAAGGCATATGTCGGAATTAGAAGATCAGGTAAAACCAGCTTAATGTATAACTTCATAGACGAACTAAAATCAATGGGTGTTGAAGATGAAAACATAATATTCATTTCCTTAGAATCAAGAGAATATGCCCACATCGACAGTACACAACAACTGGACGATATAATATATGATAAGGTTAAAAACATAGAAGGAAAAGTCTATCTGTTTTTCGATGAAATCCAACAGGTGAACGGATGGGAAAAATCCATAAACAGCTACAGGGTTTCCATTGACAGCGACATATACATTACTGGTTCAAATTCAAAACTGCTTTCCGGCGAGCTGGCAACACTTCTGACAGGAAGATATCTTACAATCAATGTATATCCATTCTCATTCAAGGAGTTTCTACAATATAAAAACGAAATCGAAGATGTTGAACTGACAGATGATTCAATCCGCAAGCTGTATGATGAATACTTCAACTTCGGAGGCATGCCAGGGATTATGACACTCGGAAGCAATGAATTCAAAGAAAATGCCCTAAAAGACATCTATAACTCAATACTCTTCGAAGATGTGGTTTCACGCTTCAAGATAAATAACATTGACCTGCTGCAGCGCTTCGCTCGATACATGACAAGCAGCACAGGGGAAATATTTTCATCCAAAAGCATAAAGAACTATCTAAAAAGCAACAACATCTACACATCACAGGATACATTGCTTAAATATAACGAATACATGAAACAATCATTTTTCATTTCCAAATGCAAATGTTTCGAACTTAAAGGAAGAAGGGAAATGAAAATACTGGGAAAATATTATCTGATGGATCATGGATTTCATCATGCTCTGATTGAAGACAACATATTAAAGGTAACCAAAATTCTGGAAAACATAGTCTATGTAGAGCTCCTTCGAAGGGGATACAAAATTAATGTCGGCAGAAATGCTGATAATAGTGAAGTGGATTTCGTATGTGAAAAATCCGGTAAATACAAATATATTCAGGTTTCCTACAGGTTGACAAGTGAAAAAACATTGAATCGTGAAATCACTCCATTATTGAAGATACCTGACAAATACGAATCAATCCTGATAACTGCTGAAAATCATGACTTTTCAAAAGATGGTGTTAAGCATCTAAATATAATTGATTTCTTATGTGGTGATGACTTATAGATATGTGCTTTCTGATTCCAACCATTATGTGAATTGGCTTGTTACTACTCATTTATCCGAGTTAAAAATAAATATATAAGAAATTTCATTGGCAATATACGACTCTAAAAACGTCATATAATTAATGTAAATAATATTTGTTTTCAAACATTTGATAACTTATTGAAATATTAATAATTTTTGAAAAATAAGAAATTTTAAAATAAATTAATGTTATAAAATTAGATATGAAACAGATAACAACACCAATTTCCGATGAAGAAATTCTATCTCTTAATGTAGGAGATCAGGTCTCCATTTCTGGAACAATGTTTACTGGACGTGATGCGGCCCTACCACAGCTTGTTGAGTTAATTAAAGAAGAAAAACTAGATTTTGATATTGAAGGCTCTGCCATAATGCACACTGCAGTAAGTGATGCCGGAATTGCCCCGACAACAAGCAACAAAGAGGAAATTGAATCCACCATTCCTTTTTTAAGCGAACATGGAGTTAAGATACATATCGGAAAAGGAATGCTTCACGATAAAACAATCCATGCATTAAATGAAAATAACTCTATTTTTGTCATAACTCCACCAGTTGCTGCATTATTAACAAGTAAAGTACTCGAAAAAAAATGTGTTGCATTTGAAAATGAAGGAATGGAAGCAATGTATAAATTAAAAGTAAAAGACATTCCGGGGATTGTTGCCGTTAGTGGTGGAAAAAGTATTTGAATCCATTAAAATATGTTATACTTAGATTACATTTGTTAAAGATATCTTACTCCATATATAAATATTTGTTTTCAATTTTAAAAAAAATAAATTGTTAATATGGCTCTGTCCAAAATTGTCATGATGCAGAATTGATTTTTTGAATGTTTGTTTTAATTTTCATGTTTTTTTGGGTCAGGACATTTCGTTCTGTCCAGCGGATTTTTTGTAATCTGATCCATCTAATTA
>Ga0310695_10010078_pt1 | contig 13964 bp, 12 predicted proteins | sample RumenRJG_04DNA_FD_203882 | JGI IMG/M metagenome (GOLD analysis project Ga0310695, IMG submission 203882) | Bovine rumen microbial communities from Lethbridge, Alberta, Canada - RJG_04 (v2) (version 2) | ecosystem: Host-associated > Mammals > Digestive system > Stomach > Rumen | place: Canada... | reverse complement strand
GTATTATACAAGATAGAGCAGGGAAAGCTGCGGCACACGCTCTCTGTCATTCTTGCAGTTCTGTCTGTCGTTCTCTTCATTGTGATCCTTGCCGTGGCACTGATCCCGCAGATCATCGACAGTGTGGTTCTGTTCGCCGGAAACCTGAACGGATATGTACTTTCTTTCCAGCGTCTGATGCGGCAGCTCAACAGCATGGCTCTGCAGCATGATCTTGACCTGTCCCAGTTTATTACCTCGAGTGATGAGCTCCTGCAGTCGATCACACGGATCCTGCCGGAGAACCTCAATAAAATCGTCAATTTCTCCTACAGCTTCGGCGCGACAATGTTTGAATGGATCATTTCATTCATTCTGGCAATCTATCTGATGCTGGGTTCGGATAAGCTCAAGGCCGGATTGGGACGTCTTCTGCATGCGATCCTTCCCGCGCAGGTGTATCGGAATACTTCTTCTTTCTGGAGCCGCTGCAACAAGATCCTGGTCCAGTTTATCGCTTTTGATGTACTGGATGGTATTATCATCGGTCTTTGCAACTGGGTTTTCATGGTCATAATGGGAATGCCCTATGTGGCGATCATCTCGGCAATCGTCGGTGTGACAAATCTGGCCCCCACCTTCGGCCCGATGGTCGGTGCTATCATAGGAGCCTTTATCCTGGTTCTGGTCAAGCCATGGTACGCGCTGGCCTTTTTGCTGTTTACCCTGGTTCTGCAGACGATCGACGGATATGTCATCAAACCCCGCCTGTTCGGTGAGCAGCTCGGTGTATCTTCTGTCTGGATCCTGATTTCCCTGGTCATCGGCGGCCGGCTGATCGGCGTCGCGGGCATCCTTCTGGCCATTCCCTTCGCAGCAATCGCTGATTTCGTCTATCACGATTATATTATCAAGTGGCTGGAAGAGCAGAACGCGGAGCATAAGAAGCTGGCGGAAGCCGCGAATGCAGGTATAGAGGCTGCAGGCGAATCAGTAGCAGAAGCCGCGGCACACATTACAGGCAGCGCCGTCCCGGCATTCGGAGTGAGGAGCATTGTCCCGACGGACGCCGATACAGATTCAGATGCTGTACGTGCCGCAGGCGCGGAGAACGATGTGGAAAACGATGCGGAGAACGGTACAGACGATATGAAGGACGATGCTGACAATGTGAAGGACGATGCATTGGACGACACGGCGGACGACACGGTGGACAACACGGTGGACAACACGGTGGATGATAACAGTTCAGATCCCGATTCTGATGACGGACAGGCCGCTGACGCTGACGACGATATAGAGGACAGCGGCTGTTCAGGTCCCGGTTCTGATGACGGACAGGCCGCTGACGCTGACGGCGATACGGCTCCTGCAGTCGGATAATGAATGTCCGGACACTGTTTATATTCCGGACACTGTTTATGAGGCGATTCCTTATCCGGACAATCATACGAGAATAGAAAATGTTATAAAAAATGACATTATAAATTGCATAAAAGAAGAATAAAAACAGGCAGCATGCAGGAATGATACATACATCCTGCAGCTGCCTGTTTTTGATCCGGTCAAATATTTTTTGTCATCTGTTGATCATAGGTTCAGGACTGCTGTGCCAGGTAGTCACTGAAGCGCTTTGCTTCTCCGTAGGTGTTGTCTCCGAAAACGGCGGAACCGACGACGAAGATATTGGCACCGGCTTCCAGAGGAAGGCGGATGTTGTCATACTTGACACCGCCGTCGACCTGGATGTCTGTCGCAAGCCCTTTTTCTGTCACAAATCTGCGGGCGGCACGGACTTTTTCGAGGGTTTCGGGCATCATCTTCTGTCCGCCGAAACCGGGCTCGACGGTCATGACCAGAAGCATTTCGACCTTGTCCATATAGGGAGCGACATCCTCAAAGGGTGTTTTGGGTTTGATGGAAATGCCTGCCTTGCATCCGCATTTGTGGATCTCGTCGATCACTGCCTGCGGGTCCTCTGCCGCCTCGAGATGGAAAGTGATGATATCAGCGCCGCAGGCCGCAAACTCCTTGATATAGCGGATGGGATCGATGATCATCAGGTGGACATCGAAAATCTGGCCGGTGGCACTGCGGATGGACTTCATCACGGGCATGCCGAAGGAAATGGAGGGGACGAATACTCCGTCCATGACATCGATGTGGAGGTAGGCAGCGCCGCCCTTTTCTGTCGCTTTGATGTCTTCCTCGAGGTTTTTGAAATCCGCAGAGAGCATGGAAGGTGCGAGGATGAGTTCTGGTTTCATAGTTTTTTCTCCTTTTCTTTTTCTTTTTTCTTTTCCTTTTTCCTGTAGACAATCAGTATATCTCATCAGCATCTCACTCATTTGATTTTGAGCTGCTGGTAGATATCCCGTCGGGAAAGACCCCGGTCGGCGGCAACACGGCGCATGGCCTCCTTCTGGGTCAGGCCCTGGTCCAGGTACTGCTGCATGTGGTCTTCCAGGGAAAGCGCGTCATAGGCGGCGCGGGTCTGTGTCTCGAGGACCCGGGGATCTGCGCCGGCGAGGACGAGAACGTATTCACCGCGGGGTTCATTCTCCCGGTAGTATTGGACAGCGGTCCCGAGTGTGAGCGGGATCGCCTCCTCGAAGCGTTTGGTCAACTCGCGGCAGAGGGTGACGCGGCGGTCGCCGCCCAGGGTCTCGGTCAGTTCCGCAAGTGTCGCCCGCAGGTGGTGGGGTGCCTCATAGAGAATAATGGTGCGCTCTTCGGTCCGGAGCTGGTCCAGGATCCTGCGGCGTTCTTTTTTCTCTGTCTTTTCGGGAGGAAGAAAGCCTTCGAAGCAGAACCGTCTGGCGGGCATGCCGGACATGGTGAGGGCTGTGATCAGGGCACAGGCACCGGGAAGGGATGTGACACGGATGCCTTCTTCGATGCAGAGAGCTGCGAGGACTTCTCCGGGGTCGGAGATGGCCGGTGTTCCGGCGTCCGTGACAAGAGCGATATTCTCGCCGCGGTGCAGGCGGTCGAGCAGTTCCCTGGCCTTGTCGTATTTATTGTGCTCGTGATAACTGGTCATGGGCTTTTTGATCTCAAAATGATTGAGCAGGCGGAGGGTGTTGCGGGTATCTTCCGCCGCGATGAGATCGGCCTCTCGAAGAGTATCAAGCACGCGCTGTGTGATGTCGCCCAGGTTCCCGATGGGAGTGGCGCAGAGATATAAGGTTCCGGGCATAGTCCGTGTTCTCCAGGGCAGTGGGTCAGGAGGGACGGTTCCGGCTCACTCAATTTCTTCAGCAAATGAGTCAGTCAGAACCGTCCCTCGTGACTCATCCTCAATTTCTTCGGGAAATGAGTCAGTCAGAACCGTCCCTCGTGGCTCATTTCATTCATAATATATATGCAGGAGCTCCGGTGTGTAGGAGCCGTCCTTTTCATAGACGATCAGGGGCGGTTCGACGCGGAGTTCGGGAGCGCCTCCCCGGACACAGTCAAGAAGGACCATGTTGGGTGCCTGGTCGGCGTGGGGATAGACGAGGCGCATGCGTTTGGGTTCAAGGCCCTTGCTGCAGAGCGTCGTGATGAGCTCCGGCAGGCGCATGGGGCGATGGACGAGGTAGAAGTGTCCGCCGGGGCGAAGGAGTTTCGCCGCGGCGCGGGCGACGTCCTCGAAGGTACAGAGCAGTTCATGGCGCGCGATGGCACGGGGATCCAGGTTCTGCAGCAGATTCTCTGAACGTGCGGGTGTGCAGGCGGCTTTTCCGGCGTATCCGCCGCTGTTGTTCCCGGAGGGAGTTCCGCTGATCTTTCCGCTGCCGGGGGTGCGGTAGGGCGGGTTGCATGTAATGAAATCAAAAGAAGCAGCTGCAAAAATGCGGTCTGCTTCCTTAATATCTCCCTGTACGATGGAAATGCGGTCCTGAAGGCCGTTGAGGGCAAGGCTCCTTTGTGCCAGGTCCACGCTTGCAGGCTGGATTTCCAGGCCGGTCAGGTGCGCGCAGTCTGTTCTGTCGGACAGCAGGATAGGAATGATGCCGTTTCCGGTGCCCAGGTCGAGCCCTCTCCGGGCTCTTTTCATCTGCACATAGGCGGAGAGAAGGACTGCGTCCATACCGAAGCAGAAAAGGGCGGGGTCCTGTATAATACGCAGTCCGCATTGCTGCGGACTGCTGCCGTTTTTATGGTCAATGCCGGTTTCCGGCGAACCGGTCCCCGGTTCCCGAGCGGTTCTTGCTCCGCGCTGGAGGTCATCGATCCGTTCTCCCGGACGCAGATATTGGTTCGCGGTCATGGTTTTTATTCCTGAGAGTTGTCTTTTTGTTCGGGATTGGACCGTCCTGACTGGTCATCCCTGTTCTGACGGCGGTCCTGTCTGCGGTCGGAGCGGCGGTCCCTGCGGTTTCTGCCGTGGTCTTTTCTGCCGCGGTCCCTTCCATTGTTACTGTTGTTTCCGTTGCTGCCGTTATTACTGTTGCTGCTGTTGTTTCCATTGCCACTGATATTGTCGCCGTTTTCCCTGTTTTCACGGGAATCTCCCGCTTCGCGGTTTTCAAAGTTTTCCGGAAACTCGTTTATCTCGCGGGGTTCGCGGTTTCCCCTGGCTTCGCGGCTGTCGCGGTTGTCGCGGGGTTCACGTCCGCCTCTGCCTTCGCGGTTTCCTTTTCCTTCACGCCCTTCACGGGGTTCTTTTTTGTCGCGGCCCTGGGCTTCCTTTCCCTCCCGGCTGTCCTTGCTTTCCTTCGTTTCCTTAGCTTCTTTTGCATCTTTTGCAGGGGCGCTCTTCTGGGGAGGGTTGTTTTTCTGCATGGTAGGCCTGCTGGTGCCTCTCTTGCGGCGGCGCAGGATAGTCAGGTCGCTGACGCTGTATTCGTGAAGTTCTTTTTCATCGTCCACTTCGACAATGATACGGGCAGTCTGGCGGAGAATGTTGACACTCTCGACAAGGCCGTTCATGCCGTCGGCGGACTCCACTTCGTCTCCGGGATGAGGAAGGGTCTTATTGAGTTCCTCATATGTCTCTGCTTCGTTCTTGAGACAGCACATCAACCTGCCGCACACGCCGGAGATTTTGCCGGGGTTGAGGGACAGGTTCTGTTCCTTGGCCATTTTGATGGATACAGGGACGAAGTCTGAGAGCCAGGTGTGGCAGCAGAGGGGGCGTCCGCAGCTTCCGTAGCCGCCGAGGATCTTGGTCTCATCGCGGACGCCGACCTGACGCAGCTCAATGCGGGTGCGGAAGACGCCGGCCAGGTCTTTGACCAGTTCGCGGAAGTCAACGCGGCCGTCGGCAGTAAAGTAAAAGAGTACTTTGCTGTTGTCAAAAGTATATTCAGCGTCAATGAGCTTCATTTCGAGCCCGCGTTTCTGGATGCGTTCGCGGCAGATCCAGAACGCCTCTCTCTCCCGCTCGCGGTTTTTCTTCTCGCGGATGTCATCCTCTTCCGTGCTGATGCGGATCACAGGCTTGAGGGGCTGGGTGATATTTTTTTCATCGACCTCCATGCGGGAACCGACAACATAGCCGTATTCCAGGCCTCTTGCCGTCTCGACGATCACGTGATTGCCGCGTGTGAGCTCAAAATCTCCGGGATCAAAATAATATATTCTGCCGGCAGTCCGGAAGCGGACTCCTACGACTGTAACCTTACCGTTTTCGGTTTTTTCCATAAAACACCTCTAAAAAAACTGATCATTCGGCGCGCGTGTCCGTCATTCGATAGGCGGCGCGGATCTCCAGCAGCATCATCTGCAGGGTCAGTTCCGCGTTCACATTGGAAAACAGGCGCCTGCGTGCACGGAAGACAGCTTCGGCAGCAGCCTGCAGGCCCTGCCAGGACGTGGTTTGTGCAGCTTCTATAATATACTGTACTTCATCAGTAAAAATCAAGTTTTCTGTGCTGTGCGTGCTGCGGCAGACGAGAAGATCGCGGTTCCATGTCAGAATCAGGTCTATGAGGTCCCGGGTCTCTTCTTCGGTGACGGTTTCCTTTGCGAAGGAAGCAAGCTGTGCGGCATTTGTTTTTTCGATTTTCTGAAGCAGTAATATGGTCTTTTCGCGCAGGTTGGCGAAATTTTCATTTTCCAGAAGAAGGGCGGCTCTGCCTATGCTGCCGCCGGAAAAGCGGGCGCAGAGGCGGGCGCGGTCTTCTTTGGCTCCAAAGCGTTCCTTCAGGCAGTCCTCCACTGCTTTTTCGGGGACAGGGCGCAGGGGCAGTGTAATGCAGCGGCTCATGATCGTGGGCAGAAAAGAGCCGGTTCCGTCCGCCAGAAGGAGTATGACGGCGTAGGACGGGGGTTCCTCGAGCGTTTTGAGCAGGGCGTTCTGTGCGGCGGGCGTCATTTTTTCCGCGTCGGGAATGATGTAGATCTTATGTTCCGCACTGTAGGGTTTGATCTGGACATCCGCCCGCATCCTGCGGATATCGCCGACACCGATGCTGTTCTCCTTCTCCCGTTCAAGGGTGATGAGGTCGGGGTTGCTGCCGGCTGCTGTCTGTATGCAGGACAGGCACTCTCCGCAGGGCTCGATCCGGTCTCCCTCCTGCCGGGGATTTTCACACAGCAGGGCAGCCGAAAAGCTCCGGGCGATCATATGCCGCCCGGAGCCCTTTGCTCCGTTGAGAATATATGCGTGTGATACGCCGCCGGTGCGCAGCGCGTTCTGCAGGTGGGAAACGACGATCTCCTGCCCGATGATCTCCGAAAATGTATTCATGAGAACAGTATAGCGCATCTGCGAAGGAATTTTCAATCACAGAGGAGATTTGCAGGGGATCAGGATATAAAAGAAATAAAAGGAGTTTGAGCTGCACCTGTGCGGGTATGTCAGAACACTTCAAAGACTCTGATCATGTTGGTATTGCCGGTCTCGCCCAGGGGAACGCCTGCGGTGAGAACAACCTTGTCGCCTTTGACCGCGATGCCTGCCTGTTTGGCGGCCATGACGGCGGCCTCAAAGAGCATCTCCTCGTTGTCCTCCTGGGGAATGGTCATGGGAATGACGCCGAAGAGAAGGTTCATCTGGCAGGCGACGGGTTCGCTGACGGAACATGCGACAATGGGGCAGGTGGGTTTATATTTGCTGATCCGGCGGGCCGTGAAGCCGGACATGGTGACTGTCACAATGGCCTTGGCATTGATGTCCTGAGCGACCATACAGGTCGAGTGGGAGATGGCCGTTGTACTGTCTGCTCCGAATTCCGACGGGCGGTTCTTGAAACGGCTGCGGTAGTTGATGTCATGCTCGGCTGCCTCGGCGATCCTGGACATGGTCTTTACGGCTTCCAGGGGATATGCGCCGCTGGCAGTCTCGCCCGAGAGCATGATGGCGGTTGTTCCGTCATAGATGGCATTGGCAACGTCCGTTGCCTCGGCGCGGGTCGGGCGGGGATTGTGCATCATGGAATCCAGCATCTGGGTGGCGGTGACAACGATCTTACCGCGCACTTCGGCCAGGTGAATGATGTGTTTCTGATAGACCGGAACTTCCTCCAGGGGGACTTCGACACCGAGGTCTCCGCGGGCGACCATGACGCCGTCGGCGACATCGAGGATCTCACCGATATTGTTGACGCCCTGGGTGCTTTCAATCTTGGCAATGATCTTCATCCTGCTGTTGTGAGCCTTGAGGATCTCGCGGATCTGAAGGATATCATCGGCAGTTCTGGTAAAGGAAGCCGCGATATATTCGTAACCCAGTTTGCATCCGAATTCAATATCCGCCCGGTCCTGTTCACTGATAAAAGGCATGGACAGGTCAGTGTCCGGTACATTGACGCCCTTGTGGTTGGAGACAGGTCCGCCGTTGACAACGGTACAGTGTATCTCCGTTTCCGTGACGCTGTTGACCCTCAGTTCGATCAGGCCGTCGTCGATCAGGATCATTCCGCCCTCGGAGACATCTTTGGGCAGATCTTTGTAGCTGATCGACGCGCGCTCCGCGGTCCCCATCACTTCTTCGGTCGTCAGTGTGAAATCACTGCCTTTTTCCAGCATGACCCTGCCGCCCTCAAAGTCCCGGAGGCGGATCTCGGGTCCCTTGGTGTCCATCAGTGTGGCAACAGGAACGCCCATCTCTCTGCGGAGGCGTACAAGGCGTTTGAATTTTTCTTTGTGCTCCTCATGAGTACCGTGGGAGAAATTAAATCTTGCCACGTTCATGCCGGCGTCGATCAGCTGACGCAGCATCTCTTCACTCTCACTGGCAGGTCCGATTGTGCAGATGATTTTTGTTTTGCGCATATAATTCCCCTCCGTTCGTCATACATGTTTTTGAAGGCCTGCTATGACCGCAGGTGCGGCTTCACCGCTTCTTCCAATCCTTCCGATTCTTCTAATCCTTCCAATCTTTCCGATTCTTCCGCATCTTTCGATTTTGCCTTGATAATGCTTATTGAAACAGTTTGGTATGCTCATCAAAAATACGTCTCTGCGGTGTATATTGTTGATCTTTTTTTATTATAAGCGATGTAAATGTATTTAGAAATGTAAAAAAAGAAACTGTTCATGTACAATTTGTATCGGTGTTACGTTCAACTCGGGTTTTGCGCAAAAAGCGCGCAAAACGCCTCGCGTTTCAGGTGGGCCTGAACTATAACAGTGTTACAGAATGCACACACTTTGCTGTCAGTTGGGCTTTTATTCATTCGTTTTTTGCTGTATTATATCTAAGTGTAAAGGTATGCTCATTTGAGGGCATACAGGTTGACAGTGCGCTAGTTATATGAAATGGAGAATATTCTTATGAAGATTACAGATTCTATCAAGTATGTCGGCGTCAATGATCATCAGATCGACCTGTTTGAAGGTCAGTATGTTGTCCCGCTCGGCATGGCATACAATTCCTATGTCATCATGGACGAGAAGATCGCTGTCATGGACACTGTGGACGTGAAATTTACCGATGAGTGGCTCGGTAATCTGAAGGAAGTCCTGGACGGCAGAAAGCCGGATTATCTGATCGTGCAGCACATGGAGCCCGATCATTCCGCAAATATCATGAATTTCCTGGCTGTTTATCCCGACACCACCGTAGTCGGCAACGCCAAGACCTTCACCTTCATGGGCCAGTTCTTCGATCTGGATCCCGCCATGAAGAAGCTGGTCGTCAAGAACGGCGACAAGCTGGAGCTGGGCTCACACGTCCTCAATTTCGTCTTCGCTCCCATGGTCCACTGGCCGGAAGTCATGGTCACCTATGACAGCACGGACAAGGTCCTCTTCTCCGCGGACGGCTTCGGCAAGTTCGGCGCCAATGATGTGGAAGATCCGGAAGGCTGGGCATGCGAGGCACGCCGCTACTATTTCGGTATCGTCGGCAAGTACGGTCTGCAGACCCAGAACCTTCTCAAGAAGGCATCCGGTCTGGACATCCAGATCATCTGCCCTCTGCACGGCCCCGTTCTGACTGAAAATCTCGGCTACTACATCGATCTGTATGACAAGTGGTCCGCCTATACACCCGAGGAGAAGGGCGTCCTGATCGCCTATACTTCCGTCTACGGCCACACAAAACAGGCTGTCATGGAGCTCGCCGAGCTTCTGAAGAAGGAAGGCTGCGAGAAGGTCGTCGTCACAGATCTGGCCCGCGACGATATGCCCGAGGCTGTCGAGGATGCTTTCCGCTATGATCGTCTGGTCCTGGCTACCACGACCTACAACAACAGCATCTTCCCCTTTATGCACACATTCATCGAGCATCTGACAGAGCGCTTCTATCAGAACCGCACCGTCGGATTCATCGAGAACGGAACCTGGGCGCCCGTCGCCAAGAAGACCATGCACTCCATGATGGAGGGCTGCAAGAACATCAAGTTCCTCGAGACATCCGTTACGATCAAGTCTGCTCTCAAAGATGACAGCAGAGCTGCTCTCGCACAGATGGCCAAGGAACTGTGCAGCTGAGCACTGAGATATGCAGAGTCGGAGATGAGATCCGCCGCTTATTGAAGCCGGAATCTTCCCCGCTGAGGTATTCTTCAGCCTGTCCCGGAACCGCTCCGGGATGACTATGCCGGGAGCAGGCAACCGTGTCTGCCCCCGGCTTCTGTTTCCCAAAAAATCATCACCTGTCAGTCCATATTCAGTCCCTATAAAGAGGAATACGGAACAGATCCGTACACCTTCACGAATCCGTTTTTCGCTCCAAGCGCCCGGATTTATATCTTTCAAGGACGGAAAGGACCATTACGAGGACATTGACATTTATGCAAACTTCACTGAAAAAATACCGGATTTTCAACAGCAGCTCCCGGGGGACCCTAAGATCATCCATGTTCTGCAGACTTGCCTGCACACTGATGATGATCTGTTTCATTTTCGGTTCACTCACACAGCCTGTACAGGCTGCTGTTTCCGTATCTGTCTCTGATTCCGAATCAAAAGAAAAGGATCGGACCACTATGTATGTTTCCTCCGCCCTGACGGGACGGCACGGACTCTGCGTTCTGCTGGAAAATGTTGACAGCTCAGGAAACAGGAAATACGGTCTGATCGACACGGGCAATCCCAACACTGCTGCCGCCAAGGTTTTTTTGAACAAGCATGGAGTGAAGTCACTGGATTTTCTGATCCTGACCCACATGCACAGGGATCATGCGGGAAACGCAGTCTGGATCATCAAGAATTACAGAGTCAGGCAGCTGTACCTCAAGCAGTTTGACGCAGCCTGGTCAGACGGTGACCAGTATCTTTACGAAAGTGTTCTGCGTGCCGCACTCACAAGCCCCTATGTACAGCAGATCCACGGCGTCAGCTATGCGCTCTCCCAAAACAAAACCGCCAGCCCCAAAGCTACCAAGGGTTTTCTTTCTTTTCTGAAGTCGAATGAAAACCGGAAATGGCGTTTCAAAGGTCTTTTTAACAGTTCCAACACGGCCCTCTATCTGGGGCAGACTTCTCTGCGGCTCTTCAACTGGGAGATCTGGGCCGACAACGGCACCAGCCAGTGGGTTCCCGGCAAGAATACCCGCTGTAAAGCCCAGAAATATACAATCGACCGCTCTGACAACCATTTTTCCATGGGTGTCCGGGTGACACGGGGCAGTCACAAAATCTGGATCGGCGGAGATATCACCAACCTCCGTCTCAGGCACAAACGGCACTCCTCCTGCAAAGGAGACGAGGACCGGCTCGGTAAACAGATCGGCAAAGTGGACGTCGCCGTCCTCAACCACCACGGCAGGGGCGGCTCAAACTCCAAGTCCTTCCTCAAGGCTCTGTCGCCGTCATATGTGATCTATACCAGTACAAAAGTTGAGATCAACAGCGCTCCCAAGGCTTCGTCCACCCTGAAATATATACGGCGCACGATGAAACTGCCGGAGAGCCATATTATCTGGGCTTTTGACTGCTGGGGAATACACTGCAAAGATCCCGCAGTCACACTCTCTTCGAAAGCCGCAGCCCCCGCAGCAAAAAACAAAACTGCCAAAACTAATCCTGCCAAGAGCACTCCTGGCAAAAGCACTCCTGCCAAAAACAATCCTGCCAAAAACAATCCTGCCAAAAGCAATCCTGCCAAAAGCACCGGGAACAGCCAGGCAAAGAGTGCTGCCTCCGCAGATAATGCTGCAAAGAGCAATGCCGCGAAGAATGATGCCGCAAAGAATGATGCCGCAAAGAATGATGCCGCGAAGAACAGTGCCGGCGATAACAATGCCGCGAAGAATGATGCCGGCCAGAACAATTCTGCCGCCGCACAATCCGCCGGCAATGCCGGAGCGAAGGACAAGACCGGCGGCGGGAACAGCACAGATGCTTCTTCAGATCAGGCACTCGCCGTCCCGCTCCTCCCCGGGCAGACCTACTCATCCTTTGATCTGACCGGTGACGGCAAAAAAGACATTGTCAGCATCAGCAGCACGAAGAGCGGAGACAGCTACAAGGGTCTTTCGATCAGCATTAACAAGAGCGTTGTCTGGGCCACAAAGGTCTCCTTTATGGACAGCAGACCGCTCACACTGGTCCGCCTTCCCGGCAGACAGCCCTATCTGTGTATCTGCATTATGTCTCCCGTCGGGAATAATCCGAGCACAAGGGCTTTCGGTCTGTATCGCTGTGAAAGGCAGGCAGGCTCCGGTCCGCAGTACAGGCTTGTACAGTCCTACAGCTTCTTGAAGCAGATGCCCATCAGCAGATACACCTACAAGGGTGCGCCCGCCATCACCTGCACCGCCAATCGGATCACTGTTGTCACATCCGGGTCTGATACACTCTCAGCCAACGCCTATGTGTCCTTCGTCCTCGAACAGGACAAGAGCGGGCTGAAAACGGCCGCATATACCTTTCCTTACACGACCGTTGCGGGACAGGCCGGGACTGTGACACTGAATGCTCCCGCAAAGCTGTACAGCTATGTCGAGGCCGAAAAGAACAGTGCAATGCTTGCCAAAGGCAGTAAAGTCACCGTAACTGGTGTTTTCAAAAATAAATCGGGCATTACCCGCTATCGCATCATCGATTCCAGTAAAAAAGTCTGGTGGATCGATGCTCCCGGCGCTGCCAAATAAATCGGTTCATATATTCATATATATTAGAAAGGACACTATTCAAATGGTATACAGAACAAAAGGCACCTGCTCCACCAAAATCGACCTGGACATGGATCAGGACCACATCATCCGCTCTGTCCGTTTCACGGGCGGATGTGACGGCAATCTCCAGGGAATCAGCAAACTTGTCGTCGGCCGCAAGGCCGAGGATGTGATCGAGTCTCTCGAAGGCATCCGCTGCGGTTACAAGAAGACCTCCTGTCCGGACCAGCTGGCACAGGCACTGAAGGAAATGCTCTCCGCTTCATGATTTTTCAGCATTTTCACATGCATTCTCTTTTGCATCCTCAATGAGCAGAGCCGGCCGCTTGGCTCGCTGTTTATTCATATTTCACATCGGGGGAATATTATGGCAAAATCCGGAAAGAAAAAAATAGTCCTCACAGGAGGCGGCACAGCAGGACATGTGACGCCCAATATCGCTCTTCTGCCCGCTCTCCGTGAAGCGGGATATGAAATCGCCTACATCGGTTCGGAGGACGGAATTGAAAAAGAGCTGATGAATGACTGCGATATTCCTTATATCGGCGTACCGACAGGCAAACTGCGCCGTTATTTTGACTGGAAAAATTTCACAGATCCCTTCCGTGTGCTCAAGGGATATGCAAAGGCAAGATCCTTCCTGAAAGGCTACCGCCCGGATGTCGTGTTCTCCAAGGGCGGCTTTGTGAGCGTTCCGATCGTGCGGGCGGCAGCAAGTCTGAAGATCCCCTGCGTGATCCATGAATCTGATATGACGCCCGGTCTTGCCAATAAGCTCTGTTTCGGAGCTGCCTCGAAGGTATGCTGCAACTTCCCGGAGACTATGGCAAAGATGCCGAAAGACAAGGCTGTCCTGACCGGAACGCCGATCCGCGCAGAACTCTTCTCCGGAGACAGGCAGAAGGGCCTTGAACTGTGCGGATTTGCAGCAGATAAACCCGTGCTCCTGATCATGGGCGGAAGCCAGGGCGCAGCCTCTGTCAACCAGGCAGTCCGTTCCCATCTGGACGAGCTTCTCCAGGACTTCCAGATCGTCCACCTCTGCGGTGCCGGAAAATACGACGCCTCCAAAGACGGAATTGACGGCTATAAGCAGTTTGAGTACGTCAAAGAGGATCTGAGTCATCTCTTCGCCGCTGCAGATCTGATCATCTCCCGCGCCGGTGCAAATGCGATCTTCGAGATCCTGGCGCTTCGCAAGCCCAATCTCCTGATCCCCCTCTCGATCGGGACCCGCGGCGACCAGATCCTCAATGCCCGTTCCTTTGAGGCACAGGGTTTTTCCAAAGTCCTCGTTGAGAGTGAGAATGAAGGCATCCTGGACAAAAAGCTTGTCTCCACAGTACAGAAGCTCTATCGTGACCGCGAAAAATACATAGCTGCCATGGCCGGCGCCGGTCAGCAGGAAGCTATACCCAAGATCATGGGCCTGCTGAACGAACTGGCAGAATGAGCAGAGGTTGTCAGGGGGACGGTTCCTTTGACACT
>Ga0310695_10010076_pt1 | contig 13965 bp, 9 predicted proteins | sample RumenRJG_04DNA_FD_203882 | JGI IMG/M metagenome (GOLD analysis project Ga0310695, IMG submission 203882) | Bovine rumen microbial communities from Lethbridge, Alberta, Canada - RJG_04 (v2) (version 2) | ecosystem: Host-associated > Mammals > Digestive system > Stomach > Rumen | place: Canada... | reverse complement strand
CTCAAACTGATGAACCAGTGCGACATCAACTATCGACAGTCATCCAACAAGCGGTTGCTTGTAGAACTGACGCTTATCGAAGTGGCACAAATCACCCAGCCCGACGAGGGGCCTGCCAATGGGCGTAGGCCCAGAAGATTAAAATCCCTGTTTAAGCAATTGGTTCAGCAGTCTCAGCCACAGAAAGCAGCCCCACAGGTAGCTGCGGCAGAGACTGTTGCTCCAGCTAGTACATCTAGTCAATCTAGCACAACTAGCACATCTGGCACATCCAGTTCCAGCACATCCAGTTCTCCCCGCCCCCAACTGAAGAAGGAGGTAGGCTTCTCGTGGAATCGTCTTCGCGAAAAGGCAAACCCCAAGAGCAAGATGCAAATAATCCCAGGCACACTCAATGCCAACGACCCCAATGCCAAAATCAAAGACGAGCAACAAGAGTTCACCCAGCAGGAATTGGAACTGCAATGGATGATGATGTGCAACCGCATGCCCCAGAAACTAAGCGGCATTGCCACTCGCATGAAAAACATGAACCCTACCATCAAAGAGATGCCTCATCTTGAAGTGGTGGTGGAGAACCAAATAGCCTACGATCAGATGACGGAAATCAAAGGCAGCATCGTCAACACACTGAAAATTTATCTACACAACAATGCCATCACGCTCGACATGAGGATTGCCGAACACCAGGAAAAGGTGCGCATTCTCACTCGCAGAGAACAATTCCAACTGATGGAAAAAGAAAATCCCTCAATCGCAAAATTGAGGGAAATCCTTGATCTTGAATTAGCCTAATTGCCAATTATCAATTGTCAATTAAATAAGTGTCATTCCTAACTTCTTGCATGCCTGGCGCATATCGTCAGGCCAAATCGAAGCTTGAATCTCGCCAATATGTCCCTTGTGCAGCAACACCATGCAGAGACGACTCTGTCCGATACCACCTCCAATGCTCAACGGCAACTCGTCGTTCAGCAGTTTCTGGTGGAAATAAAGTCCTTCACGTTCTTCCTTACCCTCAAGCTTCAGCTGAAGGAGCAACGCTTCCTTGTTAACACGAATACCCATTGACGACAATTCAAACGACCTGCCCAACACAGGATACCATATCAGAATATCACCGTTCAAGCCTGCCAATCCATTCTCACCTACTGTCGACCAATCATCATAGTCTGGAGCCCTGCCATCATGCTTCTCGCCATTCGACAGTTTGCCACCAATACCTATAATAAACACAGCACCGTATTTCTCGCAAATAGCATCCTCGCGCTCCTTGGGCGATTTATCAGGATACATCTGCAAGAGTTCCTCTGCATGGACAAACGTAATCTTCTCGGGCAGGAAAGGCTTAATCTGCGGATATGTCTCACAGGTCAGGTATTCCGTCCTACGGATAGCGGCATAGATGCGCTCCACCACATTCTTCAGATATGCCACGGTGCGCTGTTCCTTAGTTATCACAGCCTCCCAGTCCCATTGGTCAACATACAACGAATGCAGGTTGTCCAACTCCTCGTCAGCTCTGATAGCATTCATATCCGTATAGATACCATATCCTGGTTCTATTTTGTATTCTGCCAACGACAGACGCTTCCATTTTGCCAGTGAATGAACTACCTCAGCCCTTGCGTCGCCCAAATCCTTAATCGGAAACGACACAGCACGCTCCACACCGTTCAAGTCGTCGTTAATACCCAAACCCTGAAGTACAAACAAAGGAGCTGTCACACGGCGCAACCTCAGTTCCGTCGAGATATTCTGTTGGAAAAACTCTTTAATCAACTTAATTCCCTGCTCTGTCTGTTTCATGTCGAGCAGGGACTTATAATCGATTGGTTTAATCAGTTGACTCATCGTTATAATTTACAATTTAACTATTTACTATTCAACAATTTTACTATTTGCGACTGCAAAGATACTACTTTTAAACTAATTAGCAAGAAAAAATCTGGATTATTTTACAAAATGACAGCAATATTTCTATTTTCCTTTCATTTTGCACACTCTTTATTCTCGTTAACAAATCATAATTCTCGATTCCCGACTATCAAATTTCAATTAAATATCGTATCTTTGCATCCGTTTTGGTCCCGTAGCTTAGCTGAATAGAGCGTCAGATTCCGGTTCTGAAGGTCTTGGGTTTGAATCCCAACGGGATCACACACCGAAAATATCGAGAAACTCCCATAAATAAAGGGTTTCTCGATGTTTCGTATAAGGAAATACAATTTCCATTTTTGGAAATAAATACTTGGTGTGGGGATTGGATTTCTTTGTTTATTTGCCTAAATCTTCTATCAGTTTGTCAAAGTCCGAGAGGAATGTTTGGTCTTGAATCCTCCAGAATTTCTCATATTCCCCTAACGCTTTGGCTTTAACTTCCTCGTGAGTCACGGAGCCAGCATCGGGCAGAATGTCTGCATCCGATACTTTCAGATAGTGTTCCAATACCTGCTTCCATTCAGCCATTGTTGTCAGAACATGCCGCCTGGCTCTTCGCTCTGCAATTTCAAGAAATGCCGTTGTCAACAAGTTCAGTTCATCCACCTCCTTCTCTGAAAGATTGTTCTTGGCTATCGTCACGTCACTTTTAACGACTCTGCCATCAGGCGCATTCTTCCACGTCATCAGTCCCATGTGAGGTTTCTCCGCATCAGCACGGTCGTAGACAATCTCTGCAGCCGTCTGATGAGTCACGGCATAGTGCATCATGTTCTGTACTGTCTTATAGAAGGTACGTGTTATCTCGCTATTCTTGTCATAGTCGCTGCTGCACTCGGCATAGATGTCCGTTATCTTCTGATAGTAGCGACGCTCTGAGGTACGTATCTCACGAATGCGATCCAGCAATTCCTCAAAGTAGTCTGCCCCAAAGGGATTCTTTCCTTTCAGCCGCTCATCGTCCATCACAAAACCTTTGATGATATACTCCTTCAAAATCTCTCGCGCCCAGATGCGAAATTGGGTCGCCTCGTAACTATTCACCCGATAACCAACGGCTATAATCGCATCCAGATTATACAGCAGAACGCCCTGTTCATCGCAATTGTCCGACGGATTCAAAATTTTTTTGATTGCTGTGGACAATTGCAATTCTCCCGTATCATTGATTTGTAGCAAATGATAACTGATATCTTGTATTGTCACGTTGAATAACTCAGACATTCGCTTCTGAGAAAGCCAGAATGTGTCCTGACTGAAAAGCACGTTCACATTCACTTTACCTGTGCTCGAACGATATATCAAAACGTTACCCTCAACGCTTGTAGCCAGCTCCTGAGCGTGCATCTTACTGGTGAAATATTCCTTTGCAGCTTTTACAATAGGTTTCTTCTGGTCAGCGTTCAAGGCTATTGCCACACAGGCAGTTCTTGACAGTCTGATGGATTTAACTTGTCGATAGCCACCGTTATTCAGTTGCGCCATCTCCTCTATCTCCACCATGTGTTCCTTCAAATCTAAGCCCTTCTCTTGCTGTAGGAAGGTGGCAACCTTGTCCATCAACCGCTCAAAGTTCCAGTACTTCTGGTAGCCCATGAGTCGTGCCAATTTGCGCGAGTTCCGCCACTCACGACCTTCACCATCCGTCTCTTTGATAGCCTCAAAGGGCGACAACATTTCTTCTGGTGAGAACATCTCTATTTCGTTTATATTGTCCATATCATTTGCAAAGTTACAAATGATACTTCACGTTAAATCTTTTTTTACAGAATTGATCTTGTAAATAATTTCATCCAAATATAATTGTGAATTTGCACCTTATTCTTCCATTAATTTATCAATTATAGCCTTTATGCCTGTACTATTAATTTGTTTTCGGAAATATACTATGTATCCATTTGCTACCATAGTTTTAAAGAACTCCTCAGCACAAGATATTTTAGTATCTTCATCAGGAGTTATATGAGATTCTTTATCGTATGCTTTTGTTTCAATGACGATATTCAGTTCTTTGGAACCGTCTGCCCTTTTAACTACGTACATAAAATCTGGACTATAGTTAGAAGATGCAACCGTCGGAATGCAAATGCTATGAGAAGGAATCTTACCATAAACAACAACATCGCTTATTTTCGTCCTTATATTTTGTAATTCAAGGTCAGAATCATGGGCATAGGCATCATAAAGATATCTGTCTGGCGTTGTACCTGGCACCATTTTTCTGCCGATGTATGCTTGAACAACTTCCTTCTTAACACTGCCATCGGCATTAGTCAGCTTTGTTTCCTTAGCCTTGTAGTTGGCCTGTTTATAGCGTACAAAACTTAATAGTTCGTTACACTTCCAGTCGTCAACCGCAGCAATAAGCCTTGTTAAAGAATCCTCGTTAAACATTTCATCTGTAATCTGGCAACCATTAGCTACTACCTGACATATAGCAGAATGCAGAATTTGTATTGGAATGTTCGTGTACCTTGATGAGCGAGCAAGGAAATCGTTGTATGCATAATGACGACCATGTAAAGTAAGTGCCACATGACTACCCTCTTTAGTATAGGCCGATCCATCTTCAATGGCCAATTCTTCTCTTTTCGATTCCACTACTTGGAGTGAGAATACATTTTTCTTTTTTATGATGTCTGGCAAATCAGTTTCCAATTTGTGGTCTATCTCCTTGTCGAAATAAAGAATGTACTTACGGTTCAGTTGCTGCCATAATTCTCTAAGTTCTTCAAACTTAGCTTTCCTGATATGTATAGTATCTGTTCGGGCACTATTACGATTGATGATACGATTTGTATTCACACCATTCCCTAAAGCATTAAACTCTGGATAGTCTTTCAACAAATTATCAAACTTGTCTGCCACAATTTGCTTGTTGATGTTTACATAGCCTTTCTGTAGTAATTCTATGAAGAATGTCGTTTCATCCAGACCACGTTTTTGAGCAACTGATACGATATCCTCGTATATAATCTCCAATGCTCGCTTTTTGTCAGACTCTAATTCTCCATTTATTTCTTTAACCAGTTTGTCAGCAAAATCTCTTTCTGTAAAGTCAACAATGTAGTTTAACATGAAAGCACTGTCACAGATTCTGTTACCAGCACTGTCAACAGGCAGGCGAAGGCCACGTCCAACCTCTTGTAACTTGCTAATTTCAGAACCGCTCGAACGTAGTTTGCAGATGGTAAACACATTTGGATTATCCCATCCTTCTTTCAGCGTCCACTTCGAAAAGAGAAAACGCAAAACGTTAGGATTACCTTCTTCATCCTTTAAACTCAGTAAATCTTTCTTACCATGAAGAATAACCTTTACTTCATTTGCAATATTCTCGTCTGTATCGTTGTTGTCCTGAGAGAAATAGCCTGCACAGGTACTTTCCAGATATTTTAATGTTGCTTTCAGGTAATCTTCATATTCCTTAGTGTTCGATTGCTTTAGTTCTTGATGGACTTTCTTCTTTAACATATCAAGGAATTTCAATCTAAGCCATCCGTCATTTTTTCCAGAGGGGCCACGAAAACTCTCAATATTGTCAATAAAGAATAGTGTCAGAGTCTTGATAGGTAGTCCTTCACGACAGAAGTTCTGCCGTTCTGTTTCAAAATGACGCAGGAGAGCCAATTCTATCATACCTTCAAGATATGATACGCTATACTGGTCTGGGTAAAATTCGTCTCCAATAAATTTCTCTTGACCATTACTCAGTAAAATACTGTTTTTGGTAATTCCTTCAATAATGACACCATCAAGATCGGTGTCAATGCTACCCAGACTGTCATTTAATCCTAAAGTGCTGGTTATACCATTAAGATTACTGACATTTGTGTATTTCAGGTTGACAGAACTACCACTGGCAATACTCACCACTTTCACTTTCTTATCGGCTTTCCTTCCTCCTGGTAATTCAAGGTGTTCCTTCGCTACACCCTTTATCAGTCCTTGGTTGAATGAGTCAGCTGCATTCAATTCGTAAAGCAGTTCTTGGTAGTCTTTTGCTACAATTTTGTTTTTTCCACGACCAAAAGTAAATTCGGGAAATGTAGCTCCATACCTGATAACAAGTTGTGGGCAGAAGTTCTCTATCAAGGCTCCATACGACTTGCTTCCACGATCCATACGATGAGGTTCATCAACAATAAGTATCGGCAAAGTATCCTTTATGGCATCCACAGGTCTATGAAACTCTCCCAATGCCTGATCATAATCTTCACGCGTAAGTAACTTACCACTCGTTAAGAGTTGGGTGTTCAGCAGCATGACATAAATTTTGTTCTTTACGTGGTGACTTCCGTAAAAGTAGTGCCCAACAGCCGAGGGTATATTTAGGCGTCCTTTCTTCTTCTGTTTCTGTGGCTCCAACAAGCAAAGTTCAATCTCTGAGTTATATCCACAGACATTTGAGAAATGACGCATCACTTCCTTATCATCAATGAATGCAGCAGTTCCAGCCTTAATAGGTAGGGTTGGTACAGCAATGATAAATTTGTTAAACCCACAACGCTTATGCAGTTCAAATATGGTACGAGTATAAACGTAGGTCTTGCCTGTGCCCGTTTCCATCTTTATGTCAAGAATACTATGTGCAGGCAGGGCTTGTATCTTTTCTGGAAGATTCTGTTCATGTATGCGCTTCTTCGTAGCCTTTTCGTAGATACCCACTTCACGCCTAACCTGTTCCAATGCCGCTGCATTCAATTTTGGGGTTAGCACAGGATTTTGGTGGCTGGCCTTAGCCTGTTCCTTAATCGATGCTTCCACAACTGTAGCCACAGCATTAACAGGAGCCAGTTGGTGTGCAAGTGAACTTTCAAGTTTTAATTCCATAGCCTAATAATCTACCCAATGTGTATTAATTCCAATTTATACTATGGAACCAGTCATAAAGTAAAAAACAGTTCCAATAGGAGTCTTTTCTGAATTTATTTATCAAGTCTTCTATCCTATCTTGATTAATATCCGTCAGATAAAGATTGTCTTGCAACAAATCAAGTCTCTTTGCTGAATCATCTTTACAAGCGTTTATTTCTTCAATATTTACATCTTTTAGAACATACCACAACTGACGTATATCAACAAGAGTTTTCCAATTTAATCTTGCGCTAATAATGACCTCTCTAACAGCCTTTTCCCACGCAGAGTCGTCTTTCTCTATGGCAATACCATTTACACAATAGACAAGAAGCGAAGATACATCTGGAATTAAATATATTGGAAGGATCGGTGTTTTACCTCTAACATTGTTACAGCAATGTCCACTTCTATCATCGACAACTTCATCATTTTTTAATTTTGGGAAAAGCCCATAACACGATGCAACAAGATTATCGTATGATACAGTATGAGGATAAGGCGGCACAGGAGGATTAACTTCTTTTGTAAAACCACCAGACAGTTTTATAACATCCTCACCAAACATTGGAAACTCATCTTTATGTTTTTGATATTCTTGAAGCATATCATTATCTGCAGCTTGAGGCACAATATGTTCCAGCGTCGTGTCTCCATCACCTGTAAGGCGTCTCATACAATAACAACAATGATTGTGCTGATTATCAAGCAGGACTTTTGTCATCTGCTTATAAAAACAATTCTGCTTAACTGGTAGGCTACGAAAACTGCCATAAAAGTCCACAGGATATCTCTGTTCTTCTTGAATCCAAATGGACTTAAGGTAGTCCTCAGTTATTTCGATGCCTTTGTCACGATGGCTCGATTTATCAATGTATTCCATACACTAAAGTCCCTTCTCCTTTTTTTCAATCAACTTTTCGAGTTCATCGCTATTTTTTGCGAATTGATCAATTATACGTTGCTTTATATTGTCTGCCTGAGTTGTCTTCCCCCTTTTTCGCATATAAGCACAAAGAGAGAGTAGATGATCCAAATTAGCATTCTTTGACTCTACACCCATGATATCCTCCAAACCAGAATTATAGTCAATTCCATAGACATCTGGCCATAAAACAGGAGCATTTGTATTCGGTTCCATTCGCAATATTTTGTTAGGCTTGCCTTCTGTTTCCAACCCTGTCAAGACCAGAGGCGAGTGGGTAGATACGATAAACTGCAAATTAGGGAATGTATTCATAAATCGTTCAAGTACAACCTGTTCAAGTTCTGGATGCAAATGGAGATCTATCTCGTCAATAACTACAACTCCCTTGGCATCAGTAGTTCCATTCAGAATATATGAACGATAGGCAATATCCAAAACAATATAATACATTCGCTTGTAGCCAGCAGGAAGGAAATGGAACGGTGGATTGTCCCCCTGTTTGGTTTCTAAGCACAATCCATCTTCCTTATAAATACTGTCAAAAATATCTGTAACCTCATAATTCATGTCGCCTTTTGAAAATATGATCAAACACGACTTGATTTCTGAGATTTCCTTATCATATTTACCTCTTTCTGATAACGCCTTCTGTAGCTTCTCCTTATGAAGCAGAACATCCTCGTCATATTCTTCTTTACTAATAATATTGTCTCTTAACATAGAATCACAATTGCGTAAAGCGTTCTCTTCATGCTTTACATTCCTATCGGCACGATCCCATAGAGTCCATTTGTCTTTTAAACGAGAAATCCAAATTTCAGAGCATGCGGATTCTAAGTTCCAATCCAGATAGCCCAGATTTCTTAATTCCTGTTGCTGTTGTGTAATTGATTTTGCCTTGGGAATATGAGGGAAGCTATCAGAATAATATGCAAAAAATGGCAATGCATTGGTCTCATTGACTTTGTTTATTACTTCCTTATGCGCCAAATCATATTTTGAAGGCTGTAAGTTAAACGTTGATGTTGATGCATACATATCCCATTCCAGAGAAGAACCCTGAAAAGAAGCAAAAGCATTGATATCAATATAGGGAAACAGAAAACCTGTTTTGGGGTCTCTTACGCCATCTGTCTTTGTGTATTGTTCGACCTTCAATTCCGGGAATCCTGAAGTTAAATCAAATCCTTTCTCTTCACTTGTGTTTCTTTTGAAAACAAAACTCAATGCCTTATGGATTGCGTGAATCAAGGTAGATTTACCTGCACCATTCTTACCAAACAGAACTGTTACACGAGGTGCAAATTCCACATCATAATCATTAAAGCAACGGAAATTCTTTATATGGAGTTTCTTGAGATACATAAGTCTGAAGTTTTATTGTTAATACCTTACATCAATATTCACCGTCAGCGTTTTACTGCCGTCTTTCAGCGTTCGCAAATTCTTCTGCAATTCTTCGCGATGGGTAAAGCCAAAGCTATAGCCGAAGATAACGATGTTTTGAGGTGAGAATGCCTCGCCATTATATTTGTCCATTAGAGCTGCAATACTTCCGGCAGAGAACTTATCATCGGGATTTATCAGATAGAGATGATTGCCTTTGTAATAGGCCGTATAACCATTAAGGTCTATTTCTTCTGCATCCTCAGTTAACCCATAACCATCAGCGACAAGCCATGTACGCAACACCGTTTCAACACCAAAGTCAGCTGCCGTAATATCTGTCATGACATCTTTGTGTGGGTTGAACTTTTCCATTTTTAACAGCAAATTCTCCTTAGGCTCTTCCAGCGTATAGTGCTTAAAGCCTAAGTCGCCTGCAAAAAGAGGGTTCTCTTTTCGAACCTTATTGGAAGCACGTTTGATACGCTCAAATCCCACGTAATCATATGTGGTAGGATAACCAATACTATTGAGCCATTGAATAGTATTTTCAATTTGTTTTTTCTTTGATGCATCACATTCTTTAAGACGCTCTTTTAATTCAAAAGGTAATTGTACTAATACGAATTTACAATTACGCCCAGAAGCAGATAGCTGCATAACGGAGTCTGCTGTTGTCGCGCTCCCTCCAAAGAAATCCAGTACAATACAATCTTTCGCATCTGCGAATTCTAGAATCATATTGATATATTTACTTGGTTTTGGATAATCTGCATATTCTCCTCCCAACAAGCCTTTCAGTTCGGTTGTACCATTTTGATTGTTTATTTCTTTTTCTAGCCAAATAGTCTTTCGCTTACGGCTTCTTTCACCATCCTCTTTTTCAAGATAGTCCTTGATATCCAGGTCATATTCTTTTCGCTTAGCGACATATCGCGGAACAATCCGTTCAATTTCTTTCTTGCATTTATCAAAGCCCCACATCCATCTGCCATCACGTCCATCTGATTTCTTGGGAATTACACATACCCATCCCTCCTTCTCTTCTAACGAGACTTCCTTTGTTTCAGGATTTACATATATGGGGAAGAACATATCAGGACGGTCTGTACGTAGTGAATCTACACCTCTTTGTCTCAATCCAAGAAGTCTATATTTTCTGCCATCACCATCATCATACTTATATTCTGCCCTTTGTGCTTCTGTCAATTCCATACCTTTTATTATAGCCTTAGTTCTGTCTTTGGCATAACATATAAGGTAATCATGAACTGTTGCCATAAAAGTATCAGATTGACGGCCCCGAGGATTTGATTGTACGATGATTTGTCCAATCATGTTTTCCTCTCCGAACACTTCATCACACAAACGTTTAAGATTTGTTTGTTCATTATCATCAATAGAGATGAATATAACGCCATCTTTAGCGAGCAAGTCACGGGCAAAGGACAATCGGGGCAACATGAATGTCAACCATGCAGCATGACTGGCAGAGCCGCGTCGCGTCATGGCCAAAATGCGTTCTGCACGCTCTGGTGTTATATCCAAGCGCTGAGCCAGTTCCTCTTTTGAAAAGGAGAACTTGTCTTCATAGACAAAACCGTCACTGCCCGTATTGTAGGGGGGATCAATATATATGACTTTCACCTCCCCACTATATGACTTCACCAAGTGTTGAAGAGCATCCAAATTGTCACCGCTGATATAAACATTCTGACTATCCTTGTTTTCTGGTTTTGAATTATGCTCAATATCCGGACGAATCAAGGTAGTAGTGTCCATATTCGTCAACATCCGTGCATAGTTCTTACCCAGGAAATTGAAACCAGTCGTCTCGTCAGTGATATTAGTTCCCTCTGGGAGTGCAGCACGGAATTTCTCAATGTCGAAATCACCTTCAGTAGTAAAACACTGAGGGAAATAGTGTTTCAATACTTCCAGTTCTTTTCCACCAGCCTGTGCTTGCTCATTATTGCTTATTATGTCTTTTACCATAAACGGTTTTTCTATTATCTTTTTTAATATGGCTACAAAGTTACGTATTTTAATTCAAATATGCAGCAAAAAACTAATATTTCTATAAAAATACTTCCATTTTTATGTTCGTATATAAACGTAGTCAGGTTCTTTGTTACTTATTATTTGCTATCTTTTGGCATGACTCCACGTTGGCCCAGCATGCCACAAACGCTGCGATTGTTCTGTAAGTGCTCAGCTGTTATACCTGCTTCACCATAGAGGTCCTTTTGTCCTACGTTGCAATTCGTTATTTCTTCAGCAAGATTCTTGGCTGCAATCGTCAATGTTTGTAGATAATCGGTCAAAGCACTGCTCTTAATACGTCCACGCCGTGTTGATAGATAGTACGGCTTAATTGCTTTTCAGAATCTCGTAAGCGTGTTCTCTTTCTTTGGGTCACCATTCTGAGCTATCAAGTAACAGGCATAACGGGTAAGCATGAATTCTTGTACTTCGCGCTGTGAGCCACTACCAAGCTGGACCATTTTCGTGACCTCACGAAAATGGTCATCAACGTTGATTCCCAAGGTCTTACACGATTCCAAAGCACGGCCAATGCCCACCACGAAATTCTCCCATCGCGCATAGCCTAACACTTGTTGCAATTCACGTGCATACCATACTTCGATAGAGTTCCCTTCATCATCCTTGATGTCCTTGGCTATCAAGTCGAAGGCAGATTTGTATTTTATTTTCAATCGTATTCTGTTTTGCCAAAACAATCTGCCAATTTTTGTCGTATTTGGCTATTTTTAACGACTTTACCTCTATTTTTATGGTCTTTTGGTTAGTCCTTGAAATGTTAAAATTTTAACTTTTTCTAATAGGTAATTACTTACGAAAATACCCTAAAACCCCATAAATTTCTGGCTCTTGCGTGGCTACTGTTTAAGATGTTTTCTAGCCTACATAAGCCCACATAAGCCTACATGGTTCTGGCGAAAATAAAACTCATAGAGAGCCCTCTCAATCCCTTTGAAGGTGACCGTAGAAAATGCCAAATAAATTTGGTTATATTCTTTCTTATTTGTAACTTTGCACCCGATTTCCATGTTAGGAGCATAGCTCAGTTGGTTTAGAGCGCTTCAGTCACATTGAAGAGGTCTTGGGTTCGAGTCCCAATGTTCCTACCAAACGTTTAATCCACTATAAATAAAAATACTTTCGGAGAAAAATATATTAGTTTCGGAGAAAAACAAATTAGTCCGGAAGTAATTTAAGGGTGACAGATGACATTAGTGACATTAAAATTTAGAAAAGATATTGCGTACGTACGCGCGCACGTACGCACGGAAATTTTGGAAAATCATGTGTCATATGTCACAACGTCACCGAAAGTGACCTATCCTTTGGGTTACTTGAATGAGTATATTTGATGACTGTTCTCATATTAGTTTGCAAAGATACAAAATAAAAAGGCGTTTTGCAAGTTTTCGGAGAGTTATTATAATCGTAACCGAATTGTAACCGCTATTATTCGTTTGTTTTTAATTGATTTTGTATCTTTGCAGTGTAAACATAAAATGTAAAGATATGACGATTGAATTGTTTTTCAGGCTGCTTGGCTCGTTAGCACTGCTCATTTACGGTATGAAGACGATGAGCGATGCCTTGCAGAAATTGTCGGGCCCAAGTTTAAGACATATTTTAGGCCGTATGACAGGCAACCGACTGAGCGGTATGTTGACAGGCACTATGGTGACCTGTGCCGTCCAGTCATCATCAGCCACAACGGTTATGACCGTTTCGTTTGTCTCGGCAGGCTTGCTTACACTGGCGCAAGCCATCTCAGTCATCATGGGAGCAAACATCGGCACAACGCTCACAGCGTGGATAATGTCGTTAGGATATAATCTCGACCTCACCGTCGTTGTTTTCCCAGCCTTCCTCATCGGTATGGTGCTTATTTACAAGAAGCGCCATCGTGTGGTAGGCGATTTTCTCTTTGGACTGGCCTTCCTGTTTTGGTCGCTGGTCATGCTCAGCAGCGTAGGACGCGATATGGATCTGGCTCACAACGTTGATGTTGTCAATTTCTTTGCCTCGTTCGACACTAGCAGTTATCTCACCATTCTTGCCTTCCTGGCAGCCGGCACCATCATTACCTGTATTGTACAGTCGTCGGCAGCCGTCATGGCTATCACTATCCTGCTCTGTTCCACAGGAGTGTTACCCATCTATATGGGTATCGCATTGGTGATGGGCGAGAATATCGGTACTACTGCAACAGCCAATCTCGCAGCCCTTGGCGCTGGCACTGAGGCCCGTCGCGCCGCCTTGGCCCATCTGTTGTTCAATGTGTTTGGTGTAATTTGGGTGCTCGCCGTGTTCTATCCCTTCGTTGATATGGTGTGCGGTATCGTAGGCTACAACCCCTCGTTATCAGGCCATACGGCACGCATCCCCGTTGTATTGGCAATGTTCCACACTTGTTTCAATATTCTCAATACATGCCTACTCATCGGTTTCATTCCCCAAATGGAGCGCATCGTGTGCAAGTTGCTGCCCGAAAACAAGGCTGAGGCCAACCAGCCCACTACCCTACATTTCATCAGCAGCGGTGTCATGAGAACCCCTGAAATTGGCGTATTGCAGGCTCAGAAAGAGATAGTTCACTACGCTGAGCGCATGCACCGCATGTTTGGAATGACATGTGCGCTTTTTGACGAGAAGGACAAAAAGGAATTCCAAAGCCAGTTTGCCCGTATCGAGCGCTACGAGACGATAGCCGACAATATGGAGATGGAAATAGCCAATTATCTGGAACAGGTTGGCAACGGACATCTTTCGGACGAAACGAAGGAGAAGACACGAGTGATGTTCCGCCAGATAGG
>Ga0310695_10010072_pt1 | contig 13969 bp, 10 predicted proteins | sample RumenRJG_04DNA_FD_203882 | JGI IMG/M metagenome (GOLD analysis project Ga0310695, IMG submission 203882) | Bovine rumen microbial communities from Lethbridge, Alberta, Canada - RJG_04 (v2) (version 2) | ecosystem: Host-associated > Mammals > Digestive system > Stomach > Rumen | place: Canada... | reverse complement strand
CATGAGAATAAATACTTTTTTGCAGTTCGTCAATTTCCTTTTGCAGCTTCACGCCATATTCACGAATGGCATTTTTGTCAACGGCAAATCCGACATTTTCCATTGACGCAAGCACCTTTGCAAGCGGTATTTCAATTTCATTCAGAAGTGCAGACTGCTTTTTATCTTCAATTTCCCTTGCAAGAATATCTGCAACAGGTGTTAATTTCAATACGGGGCATTCCCTTTCACACTGATAGGCAGATATATTATATTCCTGCAAAAGCCTGTCAAGAGAATAATCACTTGCATTCGGGTTCAAAAGATATGCCGCAAGGCTTGTATCAAAAATTATCGAATTGCAGTTGATACCCATTTCATCAAGTTCAGCAAATATGGGCTTGGCATTGTGGGTACGTTTTTTAATGGTGTCATCTTTGAAAAAGTTCTGCATGAAGTCCGTGAAATCGGGCATTAAAGACGGCACTATATAAACTTTTTCACCGTCATATATCGAAATGTCATTGAAGTAAATAACATCAACTGTCTTATTTTTGAGATGTTCATACAGCTTTTCAAGGCTGTCAAACTCCGCATATTCAACGGTTTTTATATCTGCCTGTTCTGCTTTCGGTTCTTCACCGAAGTCCATTTTTTTCATCAAAGAAAACAATTCCAGCTTTGCCATGATACGTTTCGCCTTTTCCATGTCGCCTGCCGTTTTTGTATAGTGCGAAATATCCTTGTCAATGGGAACATCTTTAACAATAGTGCCAAGCATACGGCTTGTATATGCCATTTCCTTTCCGTCAATGAGTTTTTGACGAACACCCTTTTTTATATCAATCGTATTGATGTTTTCATATATATAATCAAGACTGCCAAATCTTGAAATCAAATCTTTTGCACCCTTTTCGCCTATGCCCGCAACTCCGGGAATACAATCGGAAGTATCTCCTTGAATGGCTTTTATATCTATGAGTTGAGGAGGTGCAACTCCGTAAACTTCTTTTATCTTATCTTCATCATATAAAGTAACTTCGGGCTTGCCCATTTTCGTGGCGGCAATTCGTACTGTAACAGTCGGTGAAACAAGCTGTAAACTGTCCCTGTCGCCCGTTGCTATCATGCACTCATAGCCTTTTGATGTGCATTCAGCTGCAAGAGTGCCTAAAATATCATCTGCTTCATATCCCTCACACGTTACGATTTTATAGCCCAATGCCGTCAGCAACTCTTTCAGCGGTTCAAGCTGGCTTGCCAGTTCTTCGGGCATTCCCTTTCGATTGGATTTGTAGCCGTCATAGGCTTTATGTCTGAAAGTAGGGGCTTTCAAGTCAAACGCAATCGCAACGGCATTCGGCTGACTTTCTTCGAGAATTTTCATAAAAGTTGTCATAAAGCCGTATATTGCATTTGTAAATTGACCGTCTTTGGTGGAAAGCAGTTTTATTCCATAGAATGCCCTGTTCAAAATGCTGTTTCCGTCAAGTACAAGCAGTTTCATATATCCCTCACTCCTTATCAATGCATAATTCATAATGCATAATGCATAATTTCATGTCATTTCAAGCATAAGCGGAAAATTTATTCCACATTCCTCACTCCTCATTCATTTGAGGTCTTATGCTGTCCATGATACCGACATTTTTGCCGTGATGTATATACACTCTCGGCACTCTCTTTCCGACAAGGCATACAAGCTCATAATTTATCGTGCCTGTAAGGCTTGCCATTTCGTCAAAGGAAAATGTATTATTTTTGCCGTCGCCTATCACGGTGACTTCATCACCGACTTTTACACCGTCTATATTGCTTATGTCAATCATCAGCTGGTCCATGCATACTCTGCCGATTACACGGGCTTTCTGTCCGTTCACGGTCATGTATGCACGATTGCTCAAACTTCTCGTATAGCCGTCTGCATAGCCTATGGGAACAGTCGCAATTTTTGTTATTTTATCCGTCACAAAAGTTCCGCCATAGCTTACGGGAGTATCGGGAGAAACGGTCTTTATTTGTGCAATAACGCTTTTTATCTGCATAACGGGCTGTAAATCAAGTCTGCCGTCAAGCTTTGATGACGGTGAAAGACCGTATAAAATAATGCCTGCCCTCACGCAGTCATAATGTGCCTGCTTATAGTCAATAATTGCACCGCTGTTTGAACAATGTATAATATTGAAATGCAAGCCCTTTGTAATAAGCTTGCTGACAGCATCTGAAAAACATCTGAACTGGTGCATGGTAGGTTCTTTTCCCTCGTCACCCTCATCGGAAAGTGCAAAGTGAGTGAAAATTCCCTCAGGCTCAAGATTGAGCATTTTACAGACTTCCTCTATCTGATTTAAAGAATATTTATCACGCTGTATATTCTGGTACATAAAGCCGATACGGCTCATACCTGTATCAAGCTTGATGTGTATTTTCACTGTCACATCATCTTTATAGGCAAAGTCTGAAAGTTCTTTTGCATACTCGTATGAAAATACAGCCTGGCTTATGTTATTATCTGCAAGAGTTTTCGCCATGAATGCAGGGGTAAAGCCAAGTATCAGTATAGGCAGTTTTATGCCGTTTTCACGAAGCTGCATAGCCTCCTCTATATTGGAAACCGCAAACCAATCTGCACCCAGTTTTTCATAGAGTTTTGCAATAAAAACCGCACCGTGTCCGTAAGCGTCGGCTTTTATCACGCACATTATCTTTGATTTTCCGTCAACAGATTTTCTTATCACTTCAAAATTGTGTTTAACTGCATCTATATCGACTTCCGCCCAAGTTCTCCTTAAATATGTCATAAAAAAAACCTCTTAAAAAAATTTTTTATTATAAAACTTATTTTACTCTAACATTTGTGTAATGTCAATCAAGAAAAAAAGAAAAATAAGGTCAGCATGATAACTGACCTTATTTTTGTACAATGGGATTTTATATATTTATTCGTTGAAAAGGGGAGTTGAATAATATCTGTCACCGCTGTCGGGCAATACCGCAACAATGGTTTTATTTTCATTTTCGGGAGCTTTTGCAAGTTCAACAGCTGCATAAAGTGCCGCACCCGAAGATATGCCGACAGAGATACCCTCTTTTTTGGCAAGGAGTTTTGCGGCTTCAAATGCAGAGTCGTTTTCAACCGCAAACACTTTGTCATAAACATTTGTGTCGAGTACATCGGGTATAAAGCCTGCACCGATACCCTGTATTTTATGAGGACCTGCCTTTCCCTCGGAAAGTACGGGAGAGCTTTTCGGCTCAACTGCAATAACTTCTACATTGGGATTTTTCTCTTTCAGATACTCGCCTGCACCCGTCAGAGTACCGCCTGTACCTACGCCTGCTACGAATATATCAACATTTCCGTCTGTATCGTTCCAAATTTCGGGACCTGTTGTTTTTTTGTGTATGGCAGGATTGGCAGGATTGACAAATTGTCCCGGTATAAAGCTGTTAGGTATCTCTTTTGAAAGTTCCTCAGCCTTTGCAATCGCACCTTTCATGCCTTTTGTGCCGTCTGTCAATACAAGCTCCGCACCGTAAGCTTTCAATATATTTCTGCGTTCCGCACTCATGGTTTCGGGCATGGTGATAATTATCCTGTAACCCTTTGCGGCAGCGATTGCGGCAAGTCCTATACCTGTATTGCCCGAAGTAGGCTCAATTATAACAGAACCCTCTTTCAGCAAGCCTTTTTCCTCTGCGTCTTCTATCATGGACTTTGCAACTCTGTCTTTAACGCTGCCTGCGGGATTGAAGTATTCAAGCTTTACAAGCACTCTTGCTTTCAGTCCAAGTGATTTCTCAATATTTGCCACCTCTACAAGCGGTGTATTGCCTATCAGTCCAAGCGTTCCTTTATATATATTTGACATAAAAATTCTCCTCTCATTTAATAGCGGCAAAGCCTTTTTCAAGGTCTGCAATAATGTCATCTATGTGTTCCGTGCCTATGGAAAGACGGATCGTATTCTGACGGATATTGGATTCTTCCAGTTCTTCTTCCGAAAGCTGTGAGTGAGTAGTAGAAGCAGGGTGTATTACAAGCGATTTTACATCAGCCACATTTGCCAAAAGTGAGAATATTTCCAAAGCGTCAATAAATTTCCAAGCTTCTTCTTTACCGCCCTTTATGTCGAAAGTAAAGATAGAACCGCCACCGTTTTTGAAATATTTTTGATAAAGTTCATGCTGAGGGTGATCGGGGAGGGAGGGGTGATTTACTTTTTCAACAAGTGGGTGATTGGAAAGATATTCAACAACTTTTTTTGTATTTTCTGCGTGACGGTCAAGACGGAGTGAAAGAGTTTCAACGCCCTGCAAGAGCAAAAATGCATTGAATGGTGATATAGTTGCTCCTGTGTCACGGAGGAGAACTGCACGAATATAAGTAACGAATGCAGCCGCACCTGCTGCCGCTGTAAACGATACACCATGATAACTCGGATTAGGTGCAGCTATGGGCGGATATTTTTCGGGCGACCAGTTGAATTTGCCCGAATCCACGATAATTCCGCCAAGAGTTGTGCCGTGACCGCCAAGAAATTTTGTAGCGGAATGTACGACTATATCTGCACCATACTCTATCGGTCTGATTAAATAAGGCGTGCCAAATGTATTGTCTATCACAAGCGGAATATTATTTTCATGTGCAATTTCCGAAAGTGCCTGTATATCGGGTATATCACTATTGGGATTGCCGAGAGTTTCTACAAACAGAGCCTTTGTTTCGGGTTTGATTGCATTTTTTACTTCTTCCAAATTATGAATATCAACAAAAGTCGTATCTATGCCATACTGAGGAAGTGTATGTGCAAGCAGGTTATAACTGCCGCCATAAATCGTTTTTTGTGCAACGATATGCTCACCTTTATAGGCAAGAGCCTGTATTGTATAAGATATAGCTGCCGCACCCGAAGATACTGCCAATGCCGCAACACCGCCTTCAAGGGCTGCCACTCTCTTTTCAAGAACGTCCTGGGTAGAGTTAGTCAGTCTGCCGTAAATATTGCCTGCGTCGGCAAGTCCGAAACGTGCGGCAGCGTGTTCTGCATTGTGGAAAACGTATGCGGCTGTTTGATATATCGGTACTGCTCTTGAATCTGTTGCAGGGTCTGCCTGTTCCTGTCCTACATGAAGCTGTAAAGTTTCAAATCTATAATTACTCATTTTAAATATCTCCTTTTAATATAAAAATAAATTATTTTTGGGTTGTACATCGCTCACACATTCCTTTATGCATTCGCCCAAACCTGTAATTTACTCTGAGGAGATTTGTAAATATCAGTGTCATAAAAAGCACTCCCATTCAATTTACTGAATTCCTATCGGGAATGTATGTATTATAGCACTAAAAACATATCTTGTCAATAGGCTTTTGAAAAAATTTTTTCCCTGTACAATTTATGCACAGGGAAAAATTTTTATTCTTTATTATCCGCCCATTAAGGCAAAACCAAGTACAGCGGCAAAAACAGTTTCAATCAGGCTTTCAAATTTTGTTGACGACAATTCAAGGATATTTTCTTTGGAAGATATTTCCGTCATTTCGGGGAGAGTGGAATAATAATATTCTGTTGTTTGGTTATCCCCTACAATAGTCCATGAAAACGAAACAGAATCATATTTTATGATTCCCGTCTGCTTTGTAACAATAGGCTCTGACGTTGCAGATTCTTTGATAGTGCTTTCAAGGGTATATGCCCCGTCGGTATTGCTGCGGACAAGCACATATTTTGCTTCATTGTCGGGGGTGGAATATACAAGCGTATATGTATTCTGCATCGTGCTTTTTTCACGGCTTATTTCTATCATAGAAGTGGCAGACTTATTTGCCTCTGCCGCTGATGACTGGTTTGGGTCGTCGGATTCTTTTGCTTTAATGGCATTGGTTGTAATAATTATCTTGTCGCTTTCGGAGGGATTTGTACCGAAATACAATCTTGTTTCGGATTTTTCGTCATTTACCAATGCGGTTATAACGGTCTGCATGAGGGAGTTATCGGACTTGTTGATATAATTTTCTATTCTCACCTGTGCAGATGACATTGTCTTTACAAATTCCGTACTTTGATTATTGAGATTTTCTATATATGACATGACAGAGGTTTTTACATCACCTGTCAGAAAATCACTGCTTTCCGCCCATTCTTTTAAATCGCTGTAAAGTACGGAAAGAATGCTTTTACCGCTTATTGTGCGTGCAATCAGATATACACTTGATTTTTCGCTGCCCTCAACGCTGACCTGTTCATCTTTTATTTCTATTTCGGTAACGGCATCAATGTCATCACATATTTTTTCATAGAGTTTTTTCAGCGTGGAGTTGAGTTCTTTGTCCTCGTCTGAAAGCTGTATATAATTATACAGGTACTCATACAAAGTCATAAAACTGTTATACTGTTCCTGAGTGATGTTAAAAGTATTTTCGCCTTGATAGCCGAATACAGATGCTTTTGCAGCTTCTCTGAGATTTTCGAGCGGTATATAATAACTTTGTTCTTCCTTGCCGACAGAGAAATTCAGATTTAAATTTTTGGTATTTCCAAACATCTCTATATTTATATCTGTTTCATTGTCTTTTTTAGATAAAGAAGAATAAATTCTGTTTGAGGTTCTGTCAAAAGAATTTACAACTGCAAAAGACTGCTTGCCTTTTGTATAGGTTGTTTTGAAAGTGCCCGACTTGTTATTTTGGGGTGAAAATACTCTTATCAGTTCTTCACCGTTGATAATCTCCTTTGCACTGAGCTGATAAGCATTCAAAACAAACTGAGAGGTATGCTCACGCATGAACTTCGTGGAAACAGTTTCTATGATATACTTTACCGCAAAAAATGACGCTATCGAAAGTATCACTAAAATACTCAGTACGATAAAAAATATACGGACTTTGCTTTTCTTTTGTTTAGGCTCTTTGAGGTGTGAAAATGCCGAACTCGGTACAAAACCGTCTTTATCAACAAGGTCGGGCGTTGTTAATATCGGTATATCATTCGGTCTTATATATCCCAAATTTGCCTGTGCCGCATTGTATGCCTGCGTATTAAAACTCAGCATTTGCGGTTCAAAAGTTTCCTGGTCGCCCAAATCTTCAAAAGGCATATTTCCTATATGCTGAGGTGACCTCACCGCATCACTTATCGGGGCTGCCTCGCTCACTTTAAGTTCTCTCGATTCGTCAATATATCCTTCATCTGAAAGTTCCATTTCAACCTCGGGCAAAATTTCCCCGCAATCCTCACAATATTTTGCAAAAGGGTTGTTATCCTTTCCGCACTTCGGACATAACATAATTTCCATCTCCTTTTTTTAATCGTTACACTATAATTTTAATAAATAATTTTGCTGTTGTAAAGAGAATTTTTTAGGAAATTTTCAAAAAATAATTGACAATAAAGCGATTTGCCTTTAAAATTATAGTGTTAAAGAGTTTTATGGAATAAGGTGTTTAAATGAACATTCTCGCAATAGGCGATATAGTAGGTGCAGTAGGCTGTGAATTTTTGCGTGAAAAGCTGCCCAGGCTGAAAAAGACGGAAAGCATTGACCTTGTGATTGCAAACGGTGAAAATTCAGCCGAAGGAAATGGTGTTACTCCCGTATCTGCCGATTATCTTTTGTGCAGCGGAGTTGATGTGATAACTCTCGGAAATCATGCTTTCAGGCGTAAAGAAATATATGACGTTCTCAATAAAAGTGAAACGATTATACGACCTGCCAACTATCCCCCAAAAACCACTCCCGGAAAAGGATATATGATATATGACATGGGGCGGACTCAGGTAGCGGTTATCAATCTTATCGGCTGTATGTACATGAATGCACTTGATGACCCGTTTGCTGTCATTGACAATGTGCTTGATAAAATCAATACAAAAATAATCATTCTCGATTTCCATGCGGAAGCTACTTCCGAAAAGCTTGCCATGGCATATTACCTTGACGGAAAAATCTCTGCCATGTTCGGCACTCATACCCATGTGCAGACCGCTGATGAAAGAATTTTCCCAAAGGGTATGGGATATATTACAGATGTCGGCATGACAGGTCCTTATGAATCTGTTTTAGGTGTACGTTCCGACATAGTCGTAAAAAAATTCAGGGACAAACTCCCCGTTAAATTTGAAACGGCTTCGGGCAAATGCAAGCTTGACTGCATAAAATTTACCATAGATGAAAAGTCGGGAAAGACTTTAAGTGTAAAAAGATTGGAAATTCTGTAAAATTCAAAATTTCATAATAACTTTTTTACATAAAATACTTGCATAATATTGAAAATACATATATTATATAAGTATGTATGATTTTTTATAATAATATTTTTAGGAGGAAATAAAATCATGGAGATTTTAAAAGTTTCGTCAAAATCATCACCCAATTCTGTTGCAGGTGCTATTGCAGGAGTTATCAGAGATTACGGCTGTGTAGAAGTGCAGGCTGTCGGTGCAGGGGCTACCAACCAGGCTCTCAAATCAATAGCCGTTGCAAGAGGCTATCTCGCCCCCATGGGGATTGACCTCGTCTGCATTCCTGCATTTACCAGCATTGATATTGACGGTATTGAGCGTACAGCTATGAAACTTATCGTTGAAACAAGATAAACCCGCCCCGAAATTACGACATCTACTTTTGTAAAGGAAGTGCGAAACAATGATAAACGGTTCTTGTTATAAAAATGCGGTTATATCGGGTGCAAACAATATCATAAGCCACAAAGAAGAAATTAACGCTCTCAATATCTTCCCCGTTCCCGACGGTGATACGGGGACCAATATGTCCATGACGATTGCAGGTGCTGTCGAGGCTCTTGAAAACATGGACTCCCAGAACGTTTCCGAAATAGCGTCAGCCACTGCCTCCGCTATGCTCAAATCCGCAAGGGGAAATTCTGGCGTTATTCTCTCCCTGCTTTTCAGGGGCATTGCAAACGGTCTGAAAGGTGCAGCCGTTATTGACGGAAAAGAACTTTCCGCTGCCATGCGTGAGGGTGTGACGACTGCGTACAAGGCGGTTATGAACCCCACCGAAGGCACGATACTCACCGTTGCAAGAATGGCTTGTGAAGCAGGCGAACTTGTCAGCGAAACCGAAGATGATGCAGTTGCTGTATTCGGCACGATATGTTCCGCTGCCAATACCGCTCTTGAAAGTACTCCCGATATGCTGCCCGTTCTCAAAAAAGCAGGCGTTGTTGATGCAGGCGGAAAAGGTCTTTGCCTTATATTCGAGGGTATGCTTTCTCTTATCCGTGACGGTATCATGATAGAAAATAAATCTTCCGTTTCCGACTCACAGACCGATAAGGAAGAAGCAACTGCCGAATTTTTCAGAAATGCCGCTGCCGAGTTTGATTCCGTTATCAACTTCACCTACTGTACGGAGTTTATTATAGGCAAAAACCCCGATATTACAAAAAGCAGCCTTGAACTCAAAGCCTATCTTGAAAATATCGGTGACTGTGTTGTTGTGGCAGATGACGATGACATCATAAAAGTACACGTTCACACGGAAAATCCCGGAAAAGCCATTGAAGAAGCTCTTACATTCGGTCAGCTCCTTAAAGTAAAAATAGAGAACATGAAAGAACAGCACAGAAAAGCTGCCGAAAAATATGCTGCCGAAAAGGCAAAAGCCGAAGCCGAAGAAAAAAAACGTCAGTCTTTGAAACCCGTTGCTCCTGTTGATGAAATAGGGTTTGTTTCCGTAGCAACCGGTGCGGGCATTGAAGAAGTCTTTAAAGATTTGGGCTGTCACCAGATAGTAAACGGCGGTCAAAGCATGAACCCCAGCACAGAAGATATTTTTGAAGCAGTCATGGCTACTCCTGCCAAAAATGTCTTTGTCCTGCCCAATAACAAAAATATAATCCTTGCCGCAGAACAGGTCATTCCTATGGTAAAGGACAGAAATGTTGTCATAATCCCTACCAAAACCATTCCGCAGGGACTTGTGGCATTGATTGCCTATTCCGATGAGGCATCGGTAGAACTCAATGCGGAATATATGACATCTGCCGCAAAGAAAGTTTCCACAGGTCAGGTAACATACGCTGCAAGAAATTCCGAATTCGGCAATACCAAAATTAAAGAAGGCGAAATTATCGCCCTCAATAACGGCAAGCTTACGTATAAATCAAAAGACCCCGTACACGCTGCCGTAAAACTTGCAAAAGAAATGATAAACCGTGATACTTCTTACGTTACCATCATATACGGCAACGGTATTACAGACGCTCAGGCTGAATCGGCTCTCCAATCCATTCAGTCAAAAGTAAGCTCCAATGTGGAAGTATCCCTTATCAACGGCGGTCAGCCTATCTATTACTTTATTCTTTCAGTTGAATGACATACAAAAACAGCAGACCGCTTTATAAAATGAAAAGTGGAAAACGGAAAATGGAAAATTGAGCGGTTGCAGGTATCACTTTCAACTTTCAATTTTCTATTTTCCATTTTTAGCAAGGAGGTTTTTGTTTTGCCGTCACTTTTTAAAATACCCGTCACTTCCGTAAAGGGCGTTGGTGCAAGAAAAGCGGAGTATTTCCATAAACTCGGCATTCATACCGCCGGCGAGCTGATAAGATTCTATCCCAGAACCTATGAAGATTGGAGTACTCCCGTTAAAATAGCCGATTCTCCCAAAAATAAAAACTGCTGTATAAAAGCCAAAATTTTCAAAGCCTTACAGCCCTCCGTGATAAGAAACAATCTTGTTATCTATAAACTTGAAGTCACGGACGGGGAAGAAAAAATGCTTGTCACTTTCTTCAACCAGTCCTATTTATATGAAAAACTTAGGGGAGGGGGAGAATTCCTCTTTTACGGTACCGTAAAATACAACGGCTACTCAATCGAAATGACTTCTCCGTCAGTGCTCGAACCAAGTGATATGTATATACACCCGATATATCCTCAGACGGCAAGCTTGAATACTAAAAATATCGAAAAGGCTGTTCGTCAGGCACTTTCTATGCTGCCCGAAAAAATCAATGACCCTGTTCCCGAACATATCCGTAAAGAATATGACCTTTGCGGTCTTGGCTATGCCGTGAGAAATATACATTTTCCCGAAAGCATGGCGGCTCTTGAAACGGCTAAAAAAAGGCTTGTTTTTGATGAACTGCTTGTTTTACAGTTGGGAATGGCTCGCTTAAAGGGCGACAGGCTTGAAACTACCGCCCATAAAATTAAAAAGGACTATTCAAAAGAGTTTTGGAAACTTCTGCCGTTCAAGCCCACCAATGCACAAAAACGTGCCGTCAACGACTGCATTGACGATATGAAAAATAATTCCTATCCGATGAACAGGCTTGTTCAGGGAGATGTAGGCTCGGGCAAAACTGCTGTTGCCGCAGCCGTCTGCTATACAGCCGTTAAAAACGGCTCTCAATGTGCATTCATGGCTCCCACCGAAATTTTAGCCGAACAGCATTTCAGAACTCTTTCCAACATCTTTGAAAATACAGATGTAAAAGTAGGGCTTCTTACAGGCTCAATGAAAACTTCCATGAAAAATGCCGTTAGAGAGGAAATAAAAAACGGCTCTCTTGATATAGTCATAGGCACTCATGCACTCATATCCGACAATGTAGAATTTGCCTCACTCGGTCTTGCGGTCACTGACGAACAGCACCGCTTTGGTGTAGGACAGCGTGCAAAGCTGATTGCAAAGGGCGAAAATCCGCATATTCTCGTAATGTCCGCCACGCCTATTCCACGTACCCTCGCTTTAATGATATTTGGCGACCTTGACCTTTCTGTACTTGACGAATTTCCACCGGGCAGGCAAAAAATAGATACTTTTTTAATAGACAGTTCCAAAAGAGAGCGTGCCTATCATTTCTTGAAAAAGCATATAGACAACGGACAACAATGTTATATCGTCTGCCCGCTTGTCGAACAGAATGATGAAATTCCGTTAATATCCGCTGAGGAGTACTATAAAAGCCTTGACAAGACCGTTTTGAAAGACTGCAAAAAAGCCGTTTTGCACGGTAAAATGAAATCTTCCGAAAAAGACCGTATCATGCACGAATTTTCAGACGGAAATATTGATATAGTCATAGCGACAACTGTTATAGAAGTAGGCGTAGATGTTCCGAACAGTACAGTTATGATGATAGAAAATGCAGAGCGTTTCGGACTTTCACAGTTACACCAATTAAGAGGACGTGTAGGACGTGGAAAATGCAAATCATATTGCATACTTGTTTCGGATAATCAGAAAGAAAGCACGATTGAACGTCTGAAAGTAATGTGTAATACAAATGACGGGTTTAAAATAGCAGATGAGGACCTTAAACAGCGTGGACCGGGTGAATTTTTCGGTGCAAAACAGCATGGCTTGCCCGAATTGAAAATTGCCGCTCTCTCAAATGTCGATGTTATAGAAGACGCACAAAAAGCTGCCGATAAAATTCTTGAATCCGACCCGACACTTTCCCTTAACGAACACAGGGGACTTAATTTTGAAACAAAAAGACTTTTTGCGTCTGTCGGCTCGACAGAAAGACTTCAATAAATATTCTGTAAAAACAAAAAAGTTGTGTCTATCGTAAGACACAACTTCTTTTCTGTAACACGCCAAAAGGGATTCAAACCCCTTGTTCAAAATATTCGCCTATGCCTTGATAATCATTTTTGCGGGTGTCAATGCACTTGAAACGGCTTTACAGTATGAGATGTTCACCATCATGCGTGGCGGTGTGAAGATTTTGGCAAGGCTGACTTTTGCGAAAATATGGGTGGATATTTCTTTAATAGTTTGTCGAGGTATCGTTGCGAAAGATGTGGTTATTGAGTTATATCATAATTCAGTCGCAATCAACATATATAAAATGCTTTCCACAGTGCAGGCATTTAAATAAATAGCCTTGCATACTGCCATTATTTCGCATATATTTTTTTACATCATCAAGAAAAAAGGAGCAAATGTGGGAGTCGTATGTTTCTTCAATTTCCTTATCAATTCCCATTTCAACAATATCATTCCAACCGACATATCCAACAAACGCACAAAAGTCATCACAATGAGAATACCAATATTCCTGTTGCCATCCTGAATAACCGGGAGTGCGGTGTATCAATTCATCAAGTTTTGCTGAATCAGATACATCACCAACCAACTCATAATCTTGAAATTCACCATTAAATTTTTTTGCAGCACTGCCATCTGATATACATTCGGGACAAATACAGGATATTGCTTTTTCGGAATAAAACGGCGAATTATACCAAATATTTGTGTGATTACCACAGCATTCACATTTATGTAATTCACCAGTCAGAAATGCACCTGTTTCTATTGGATTTGGATGATACTTAAATTTTGGTAACATTTTTAGTCTCCTTTGAAAACAAGATTCACTGCACTAACGACAATTTGATTATATCACACACAAGCACAAATATCCATATCTTTTCAAAAAATAAATGGGACTTTAAGCCCAAAATAGGATGTCTTTTATTTGATAGTCATATACGCTGAAAAAGCAAGTTTGGCAAAGGCTATTGCTGTTGCACTGAATGGCGGTAACAGAATTGCACACTCCAAAGAAAAAACTATCGGTTATTAATGAATGATTTGTGCGAAGGTACAACAAAATTCGTTTGCTTAAATGCGTAGAACAGTCTTTCCTTTCGATCCCCCTGCTGCCACTTTTTGCAAGGCTTTGTTCACATCATTGAGGGAAAACACTCCGTCTACCGAAGCTTCAACTTTATCCTTTTCAAATATTTCAGAAACCCTTGCCAATCCCGCACCGTCCTCATGAACGAATATAAAGAAATATTTCTGTCCCTTTGCGGCAGCCATTTTATCAAATTTACTGCCTGCCATTGTAAATACAAACTTTTTGAATGCACACATTTCGGAGCGTTCTGCAAATTCCCTGTTTGGCATCGCACGAAGAGAAACAATGCTTCCGCCTTGTTTGAGAACAGAAAGTTCCTTTGCAAGTTCACGCTCACCCAATGTATCAAGAATACAATCA
>Ga0310695_10010071_pt1 | contig 13970 bp, 8 predicted proteins | sample RumenRJG_04DNA_FD_203882 | JGI IMG/M metagenome (GOLD analysis project Ga0310695, IMG submission 203882) | Bovine rumen microbial communities from Lethbridge, Alberta, Canada - RJG_04 (v2) (version 2) | ecosystem: Host-associated > Mammals > Digestive system > Stomach > Rumen | place: Canada... | reverse complement strand
TGACGATTCAGATTCGACACCATCAACTGGAAGCACAGTATCTTCATCAGCACCAGTAAAAGAAGTTGCCGGTTCCGAAGAAGTTGATCTCAGCGATTTCGGTGTGGATTTCGACACTGGAGATTCGTCATCATCTTCTCCTACAGAAAGCCCAGCTTCTTCAAGCGATGGCACAGAAAGCGTAGATTTGAGTGATTTTGGAGTTGATTTCAGCGATGATTCATCGTCATCACCAAGCCCAGCAGAAGAGCCTGCGCCAACCACAAGTGATGACGGCACAGAGGAAGTTTCTTTGGATTCATTCGGATTCGGTATCGATGATGATGAGCCAAAATCAGAAGAAGCACCAAGCGAAACAACAAGCACAATAATTGCAGAAGAAAATCCATCTCTTGATTCAGATGAACGAACACTTACAATCAACGACAATATTTCAGTTGGTTCAGACGATGATGATGTCGGTGATATTACACTTGATTCAGCACCAGATTCATCTTCGTCTGCACAAGAAGATACAGCTCCGCAGCCACAAGATTTTGGTTCTCAGGACAGCGATGATTTCGACCTTGACTCTATCATGGATTCAATCGAGGACGAAAACGGCAACACGACATCCCTCAACGATCCTGTCGCACCAGTCGAAGAAGAGCCAGTTATCAATGAAGCTCCAGTTATCGAAGAAAGTTCTGCAATAGAAGAGCCAATTGCAAACGAAGTTTCTTTTGAGGAACCTGTTGCACAGGAGCCTGAGATTTCTGCAGAGCAAACATCAGAAGAAGCAAGCGTTGACGAACCAATAGTAAATGACATCGTTGATATGGATGAACCCGTATTCGAAGAAACTTCCGTTGACATTCCGGAGAATGAAGAAGAAAGCAACCCATTCGAACTTCCGCCAGATGACGCCTTCAAAGCACCAGTTGAAGAAGAACCAACTATCGTTGAGGATCAGCCAAGTAATACAGAAAGCGGTTTGTTCGTAAATGAAGCACCAGCTGAGGAGCCAGTTTATATGGAATCAGAAGAACCTGTTGCAGAAGAAACAATTGTCGAAGAGCCAGTTATTGAAGAATCTTCCATTGCAGAAGAACAATCAGAAGAGCCTGTAAAACAAGATGAAGAAATCAGTGCCGCAACAAGCAATATCTTAAATCAGATTGCATCAGAGCTTTCTTCACTTCGTAACGAAATCTCAAATCTCAAGAGTGAATTTGAAGAGCTCAAAAATAAAGAAGCCACTGTTCCTGCTGTTACCGAGTCAGAGATTGAAGAAGCTCCAAAGGAGCAGGAATCAGAATCAAGCGGTGGATTCTTTGGTTCAGAAGATGAGGATGATACAATTGCACTCTCACTCGACGAAATGGACAATATTTTAAACACAGTTGAGATTGTCGAAGAAGATGCTCCTACAATTCCAGAATCATCACTTTCATCTTCAGTAGAAGAGCCAATTCAAGAAGAAGTTGCTGATACACCAGAAGCCGAAGACTTCACAGAGGAAGAACCAGCAGAATCTCTTGATTTCTCAAATGATAGCATAGAAGAGCCTGTTCTTGATGATATCGACACTCAGATTGCAGACGAAGAAGAGCTTCCAGAAGAAATCCTTCTTCCGAAATCAGAAGACGATATTATCGTAGAATCAAGTTCTGAAAATCTTATCGAAGAAACTTCTGAGCCGCAAATTACTCTTAATGAATCAGACGAAGAGATTTCTATCGACCAGCCAGAAGAAGCACCTGCAGAGGATATTAGTTTTGAAATTGCAGATTCAAGTTCAGAAGATACTGAAGATTCTGGATTGATTGACGAGCCGTTCATATTTGAAGATACAGCTTCGACAGACGCAGAGCTTTCAGACGACGATGAAAATGACGCAACACTTTCTGCTGATGAATTAGCAAATATCGCGGCAGATTCAAGCAGCGAAGAACTTTTGGAAGAAGAGCCAGAAATTATTGAAGAGTCTGAAGAAATCGAAGAAGCTCCTGCAGAAGAAAGCAACATTCCTTCTGTAAGTGATATTCTCGGTGATATAAATAACGATACCGAAGAAGAAGCAAGCGGTATCTCAATCTCTGAGGGCGAACTTGATACCCTTCTCTCTTCAGAAGCAGCCCTTGCCGAGCAAAACCGCAAGCAGGCAGAAGAAGAAGAGAATCAGGAACCTGTACAATCTTCAATTCCAGACAACCTGCAAAAGGAAATTAAATCAGTTCTCGCATATATGGATCAGCTTTTGGAAAATCTTCCGGAAGAAAAAATTGCTGAATTCGCACAGTCAGAACAGTTTGAGACATACAAAAAACTGTTCAAGGAGCTTGGGCTCGACTAATGGAAACAGAAAATACAGGAAAAGGCGGACTTCTTAAAAGGGCACAAAGCGTTCTGGCGGATGTCACGCCTACATTTGCAAACTGGGCAAAGCGGTCTGGTTTTATCAGGGCTGCAATTCTCTCGCCATGTTCAACTTCCGAGGGTAAATTCTATTATGCAATAGATTCTCTTGGTTTTTCAGCACGCGAAATGGCTTTGCTCACCGAAACTCAGGATTTTTGGTTCAAAACGCTCTCAAAGGCTTTCGAATGGCAGTGTTTTTCTCGCGATTTCAAAGAACTTGATAAATTCGACGGTCTTTTTGATGATGATGTTTTAACTCAGACAAATAAGATATTCTTTCTTCCATTCAGAAATAAAGAAAATCCTATGATTTTCGTCCTTGTAGAGCTGGACGACGATGATGATATAATGTTGCCGCCATCATCAGAGATTGCGGTAACATTAAAAAATATCATTGAATTCAAAAATCAAGAAAAGAAATTGCTTGCGAAATTCGACAAGAGCATAGATACAGGTCTTGGAATTTCAGAAAGCCGACTTTATCTGCTTTCTTTGAAAGTTTGTATTGAAGATGCTTTGGCAACTGTTGAACTTCCTGGCGAAGAACTAAGAGCTTTGGTAACAAGAGCTATTACTGACACGGCTCAAATAATCGTCGCGCCTCTTTTCCGCTCACCGAATTGTTCTCAAACAGGTTCAATGGGTGAAATAAAAGTCGTGCTTTTTGCAAAAGATGAGGAAGATGAGCAACTTCTTGCTTATCATGCGGCTCGTACGCTAATTGGCTTTTTAGGGACATCAGCGACAAAGAAAATACTGCTTTTGTCGGCAGGTTTGTGCCCAAATAAAAAAGGAACGATTGATTTCCTTTGCAAGTGCTAGCCGGACGCTCAATTGGAAAAAACTAGCATCATTTGCTTTGAAGAAAGCAAGTCTGGAGAGCTAACCTGCTCTTTTCAAGGAAAATATCTTCATTCAAAATATAACCCGCTAACAGAGGGAGAAAGATTTGCAGAAACTATTCAGGCAGATTTTTCTCCTCTTTGTGTTTTTATAATCGAACCGGCATTGTCTTACTGTGCCAAATTCATCAAAAAGCGTTTCCCAGATGCCGAAATATGTGCAATCCGTTTCTGTCATGATTTTTATAAATCCGATAATCTTTGGAATCATGTTTTTTACGTTGGTTCCAATAATATTCCGCTCGGTGAACAGCTGTTCAATATTTTAGGAGAAGAAAAGCTTTGTTCCAGCCTAACATTCGACTGGAATCCAACGAAACAGGTCTTTTCCGATCAAAATCTTGCAGCATGGAAGGAAATAAAAGCTGCAATTCTAAAAGCACGAGACGTAATCGGGACCAGAGCATATTTTTCAAAACGATGGCTTAAAAATTCACTGATTTTCGCATCCAAAATAGAAAATACATTCATTCCGCAAAAAGGTGATTTCAGTGTGCTTATATCGGCATCAGGTCCAAGTCTTGAATCTTCGTTGCCTTTCATAAAACAATACAAAGAGACTTTTTTTTTAATCGCATTATCATCGGCTTTTATGCCACTTTGCAAAAATGGAATCGTGCCAGATATGGTAATTTCAACAGACGGAGGTTATTGGGCAAAACGACATCTTGATTTTTCAGGAAAGGCTCAAACGTTTTTTGCAATAGCCGCAGAGGGGGCTGTTCAAAAATCAATTATTTCAAAACAAAAAATTATTCCGCTTTGTTACGAAGATGCAATTGAAACAGATCTGCTTGATTCCATAGGTTGCACATACATTCATGCCGAACGAAACGGAACGGTAGCTGGCACGGCACTTTGCCTTGCACATTCGCTTTCGACAGGAAGAATTTATCTTTGTGGCTTCGATCAGGCTCCTTCTCCATCCTTTCAGCATACTCAGCCAAATGCACTTGAAACAGACAATGCAAAAAAGGATTTTAGGCTGAGGCCCTTAGAAACAAGAACAAACTTCTCCAGGTTCAATTCGGCAGCTTCACTAAAGATTTACAGAGAATGGTTCATTACAAATTCCGACTATTTTTCAACACGAGTATTCAGGCTTTCGAACAATTTTAAATACGACTACGCACTTGGTAAAATCCATGAAATAAATTGGGACGATTTCAGAAAGCTTGAACAAGATAAAAAAGCAAAAAAAATCATCTTCGCAGAGGAAAAAATAAAAATTCCAACCAATGAACGTAAAAAGATTCTTTTTGAAAAGCTGAAAACTTTGTCAGAATCGCAAAAATTTAGGGATGAGGTCTTTACGATGGATTCAATTCTTATTCGCAGGGAGCTTTCAGCCGAAAAACGGCAAGAACTTGAAACTAAGCTTACAGAAAAAATCATCAAACTTCTTCAAGAATGTGAAAAACTCTTGTAAATTTGGGGCAAAAACAGCAAATGAGCGTAGAATATTCTTATTCAGAAATTACCACGGCAAAAGACGGAAATAAAATTCCTCTGTGCAAAAACATTTCGTCATCTCAGGAAATTTCACTTCACTCAAAGTACAATCCGATTCGCGAAGCAGAAGCTTTTGCCGCTAATATTGATACAAATTGCCTTTTCTTTGTAATATTAGGACTTGCTGGTGGCTATCATGTAAAAAAAATCATCGAAAAATGTCCAGAAGCGAAAATACTTGCGGTTGAAATTTCAAAACCTTCAATTGATTTTCTGATGGGCATTCCAGTCGTCAAGGAACTTTCAAAAAACAAGAATATTCATATCACAGACATTGAACATCTCGGAGAAAAACTGCTTGCCCTTTATAAGCCGGCCATTCACGGCAACCTCATGCTCCTTTCATTGCGCCAATGGGAAACTATTTTTCCCAAGGAAGCCGAAATTTGCCGAAGCAAAATAAACCAAACTATAAAACTACTTGCTGCAGACTATTCCGTGCAGAGCCATTTCGGAAAAATATGGCAAAAAAATATCATTTCCAATCTTTCGGTAGCAGAAAAAACAAAAAGCTTTCAAGATGTAAAAAAGGACATTTCTTTGCAAACGCACAAAACAGCGGCAATAATCGCAGCAGGCCCAAGCCTTGACGAGAATATCAAAAGACTTAGATCAAATCGAAATGCTTATTTTATTATTGCGACCGACACTGCATTTTCTTCACTGACAAAGCAAGGAATTCAAAGCGATGCCGTGGTATCCATAGACGGACAGATGATTTCGCATCAGCATTATATGGAGCAAATTCCAAAAAGCACGCTTTATGTCTTTGATTTATGCGCATCCTCGCCAGCTGTGCGGAAGGTTCTGGGAACAACTGACAACGTAATTTTTGCCGAAACTGGTCATCCTCTCGCCCAATATGCCTCAATGTTCACAGGAAAAAGAAATTTCATGCATCTTGAGGCAGGCAGCGGAACAGTAACAATCGCCGCCGCAAATCTGGCAACCACGCTGGGATTCAGCAAAATAGAATTCTTCGGTGCTGATTTTTCGTATATCGATGGAAGACCATATTGCCGCGGAACTTACCTTGAAACTCAGTTTCATTCAAAATCAACAAAATTCGACACGGCAGAAAAACTGTATTCGGCAATAATGTACAGAACACCCGTCATAAAAATCTCAGAGAATAAAATTACCACGGAAATTCTTAATGCCTACAAAGATTCTCTCGCTGATTTTATGAAGCACAGAAATAAAAACATTCAAGATGGACTGCAGCCTGGAAGATTCGATTTCAAGAATTTTAAACTCACATATTGCAACGACTTACGTAACGCATTCAAATCCGAGGACAATATCGACGAGGCAAGTTTTGCATTTACTACCCTTCTTCCTTTGTGCGCAAAAATTGGAAAAGGGTCAGCATTTCTTGCATACCTTAAAACATTAAGATATACTGAACGAATATGAAAAAGCCAATTACAATTGTTTCGACAATCTGCTCTCTCATTTTTTTAGCCGCTGTCATTATTTTTGCCGTCGGAATTTATACTGATAAAAAAGCTGGAACCATAAAAGCTGATGCCCGATACGAGGCTCTCCTAAACGCAACCAAAGAAAATTTCATAAACCATTCTTATGGTTCTTCTGATTTTTCAATCAATTTCATACAGGCCATAGGCAATATAGAGGATTTTTCATCTTTAAAACTCGAAATAAACGGAACTTTGGTTTATTCTTACCCGCCAACATTCTTTTCAATTCCATCTCCAGAGCTAATAAAATCTTATTCGGATACGGTCAACGTTTCAGGCAAAAATTTTACACTCAGGGCATCAATTTATCTCATGACTCCAGGCTCAATATACAATCATTCGCGCCTTGCCTTTATAATGATTCTCGTGGGAACACTTGTCGTAGGAATTTACATTTTCTTCACGAGTGGCAGCCTAAACGACTCGGATTATTCCTCAAATCATTTTAATACAAAAAAAGCAAAGCTCACAAACAACAAGCCAGTCGTTGAAAAAATTGAAATAGAAGAAGAACCAAAACCAAGCGAAAAACAGGCAATATTCAATCCAGAACCAGAAAAGACGGAAGAAACTTCAAAACCAATATTCAATCCAGAACCGGAAAGCAATGAAAACACCAGCGAGGAACAGGATAAAGCACCAGTCTCAATAAGTTTTCCAGAAACGACACCTGTTTTCACAGAGGAAGATGAGCAGGAATGGAACAATGAGGAGCTTTTTGACAATCCTCAGGAAGCAGACGACGAGCAGGACATAGAAGATAATAGCACAGAAGGCCTTGATATAATCGAGCAGCTGGAACAGGAAAATCTCGCGCTCTCTGATGAAGATTTCTTTGCTGACAGCACTGATAATTCAGCTTCAAAAGAACAAGAACCTACAGAAATTGAAGAGCATGCCTTCACGGATGATAACGCACAGGAGGAATCTTCAAGCCAAGAAGAAAAGCAGCAAGAACAAATCTCGCCAATTACGCAGATTTCGCTCCAATCTTCATTAGAGGAAAAACTTGACAATTCCATTCTTGAAAATCCGAACGCAACGCTTTCTCTTATAAAAGTAAACGGTTTGGACAGAGGAAACGCAATCTCAGAGAATATAATTTCAATTCTCAAAGAATCTACAGATAACGCACAGCTTTTTGAATATAAATCAGATTCTTATGCTACAATACTCACAACGGATTTACAGGCGACCGTAGATAAGTTCGAAGAAATATACAACAAGATTTCAGACTTTTTGAAGTCCAACAATGCAACAAATGAAGTTTCTGTAGGAATTTCATCGGCAAGCAACCGAAAAATCACAGCAGAAAGAATTATTCTTGAAGCAAGTCAGGCATTGGATTACGCGTCACAAGACCCAGATTCACCAATCGTAGCATTCCGTGCTAATCCAGAAAAGTATAAAGAATTTGTTGAATCAAAAGAATCATGATTTTTGTCATTGAATAAAACTAATTCTTTGAGTTCTTAAGCTTTTTGAGCGTATCTTTTTCTTTGCTATCTTTGGGATTCTTATCTTTATTCGGAGCTTCATTATCTTCAGGAAGCTCCGTTTTTTTATCCGCATCAAAATTATCAACAATATCAGAAAGCTGTCGAGAAAAGTTAGAAAGCTGCTTGTTATCCGGGAATTTTTCTTTAAGAAGGAAAAATGATTCTTCGGCATCCTCGCCCCGCCCCACATTTATAAGGAGTGCAACATAAGTTTCAAGCAAATTCTGGTCATAAGGATTAGCTTCCAGAAGTTCTTTATATTTGAGAATTCCATCATCAACTTCACCGCTCATTGCTGTAATATAGGCAATGCTTGATTTCAAAATAACATTGTCAGGATCACGAGCCAAAAGTTCATCATAGCATTTCATCGCCTCATCCCAATTCTTGGCAAGGGCATAAGAGCGAGCAAGTTTATAATATGACGAAAGATATAATTCTTCATTACGCATCGCAAGCTGATAATACTCAGCAGCCTTATCATATTTTTTTACGTCCATATAGGCTTCTGCGATATTATAGTACTCTATAGAAAGATTCTTCAGAATGATTTTTGTTTCTCCAGGAATCTTCAGCTCATTTGAAGCACAGGAGAAAAAACTGAAACCAAGAACCAAAATAGCAGGAATACAATAAAACTTTTTCATATTCAGCGAATTATTCCCAATAAACGGGCTTTAGACACTGGCAAATCTGTTATCGTAATTTGTTTTTGCCCAGTCTGAGATATTTTTGCAGGAACTCCGAACAAAGCCGTTTTAAGCAATACAGAAGTTGCCTTGACAGTCCGAGGATCAGCCATGTTGATTACAAGCTTGACATTGAACTGCTCCCTTACCCCGCGATACTGAGAAAGAACGGCAAAGAAAGATTCAACCGGCACATTTATCCCGCCAGCTCCGCCAAGCATTGATTTTATAAAAGCCTGCGGCTGAGAAGAAAACATCACGATATCAGGAGTATTATTGTCATGAAGAAGACGGTAAAGCCCTTCATTCATTGACTCAGAAAGAAGCTTCTCTGAAATGTTTGCGTCAGAATATGCGATTTTATTGAATCGCTTGACCATCGGCTCAATATTATTGGAAAGGAAGGCATTTGAAGAAGAAGGAAGACAAAGCTGGTAATGGCTTTGCAGATGCGTGTACACAGTCTGCTGCTCAATCACACCACCCTTCCAACCTTTTTTTTCATTGAGAGCCAGGCCAATAAAATTTTGAGGGATTTTCCCGCTTGCCGAAAGCTGTATCTCTCCGTTCGCTCCAAGAGAAATATAAGCCGTGTCCAGCCGCTCAGCGATTTTCTGTGCGTCAGACTCATTTGCCCCGGCCACTTTCTGAATCGCTGAGACAACAAAATCCTGATGAGCCTGAACAGGAACAGAAAGATATACAGCAGCCCCTCCGTCCAGAAGCTCAAAAGGATCAACAGGCGCAATGTCGGGAGTAGATTTACAAGATGTAAAAAGGCCTGCGGCCACCAGAACAGCAGCCACAAGCCTTGTAAGATTAAGCTTTTTCAATAGAAATGCTCCAGGTTTTGTCGTCAGCTTCAACAGAAGAAGGTTTTTCAAGCTTTTCCTTCCATTCTTCGACGACAGCCAGAGTTTCGCCTTTTACGAAATCCTTGAATTTTGCGAATGCATCCTTCAAGTCAGCATCACCGGAAACGAAGAGTTTGATTCGGTCAGTGACTTCAAAACCGCTCTCCTTTCGGAGATTCTGGATTCCACGGATAAGGTCACGGACATAGCCCTCTTTTTTGAGCTCGTCAGTAACTTTTGTGTCCAAACCGACTGTGAGCGTTCCGTCATTTACGACTTTGAGGTCTTCTTTTTCGATTCGCTCAACGATGATTTTGTCCGTGTTAAGGTCAACATTCTGGCCGTCAACATCGACAGAAACTTTTTTGCCGTTGAGAATGTCGGCGATTGCCTCGTTCTTAAGCTCAAGGATTTTTGCGGCGGCGGCTTTCATTTTAGCTCCAAGTTCTTTTCCGAGAACCTTGAAGTTTGCCTTTGCCTTGTACTCGACAAGCTCATCCTCACGCTCGTGGAAGATTACTTCCTTGACGTTAAGCTCTTCGCGGATTGTATCAATCATGCTCTCAAGAACTTTTCGTTCCTCAGCATTGCGTGTGACAAGCTGAGTTGAGGCAAGTGGCTGACGGTTTTTGAGGTTGAACTGGTTTCGCAGGCTTCGTCCCATTGAGACAGCCTTCTGAACTGTGTCCATGCGGAACTCAAGTTTTTCGTCGCGGAGGGAAGCGTTGTAAAGCGGGAAGTCAACCAGGTGAACTGACTCGGCGTCTTTCTCAGTGCGCAGGTTCTGCCACATGCTTTCTGTGATGAAAGGAATGAAAGGAGCCGCAACCATTGAGAATGATTTGAGCGCGTAGTAAAGCGACTCATATGCTTCTGCCTTGTCGCTGTCGTTCTCGCTCTTCCAGAATCTGCGGCGACTTCGGCGGATATACCAGTTATTGAGCTGGTCGATGAAGTTAATCAGCGGATCGATTGCTGTGCTCAAGTCATAGTCGTCCAAAGCGGCTGTAACGTCCTTAATCATCTTCTGTGTGATAGAAACAATCCATGCATCAAGAGGATTTGACGGCTTCATTCCCTCGAAAACGCTGCCTTTAGCTGTGTAATTGTCGATATTTGCGTAAGTTACGAAGAAGCTGTATCCGCTCCAGAGAGGAATGAGGATATTCTTCAAAACCTCGCGAACTCCGTTGTCGCTGTAACGAAGATCGTCAGCCTTGACTACGGCTGAGTGAGTAAGGAAGAGACGAAGAGCATCTGCACCGAACTGATTGATTGCTTCGACAGGATCAGTGTAATTGCGGAGAGACTTAGACATCTTGCGGCCATCTTCCGCAAGAACAAGACCGTTTACGATACAGTTTTTGAATGCAGGCTGATCAAAAAGCTCTGCGGCCAGAATTGTAAGCGTGTAGAACCAGCCTCGTGTCTGATCCAGGCCCTCTGATATGAAATCAGCAGGGAAATGCTTTTCAAAATATTCTTTGTTCTCAAACGGATAGTGCTGCTGAGCATAAGGCATTGAGCCAGACTCGAACCAGCAGTCAAAGACCTCTGGGATTCGGTGCATTGTTCCGCCGCACTTACATTTGATTGTAACTTTATCAACGAACTGCTTGTGCAAATCGTTTAAGTCAACGCCGCTCTTTTCTTTGAGTTCGGCTCGGCTTCCGATACAGATTTTTTCACCACAATCGTCACAACGCCAGATTGGGATTGGGTTTCCCCAGTAACGGTTACGGCTGATTGCCCAGTCGCGGCTACCGGCAAGCCATTTTCCGAAGCGGCCTTCCTTGATGTGGGCAGGCTGCCATTTGATTTTGCTGTTTGCTTTGAGAAGGCGGTCGTGCTGGTCGGCAACCTTTACGAACCAAGAGCCGATTCCGCGGTAAATGAGCGGAGAACCACAACGCCAGCAATGCGGGTACTGGTGGTTTACAGTCTCGCGCTTAACAAGCTTGCCTTCTTTTTTGAGGCGGTCCATGATGTCCTTGTCGGCATCCTTTACGAAAACGCCCGCATAATCAGAAACTTCTTTTGTAAAGCGGCACTCAGCGTCGATTGGCTCAACAAAAGGAACACCGCTACCAGCAAATACCTTGCTGTCGTCTTCACCAAAGGCCGGAGCGATATGAACGATACCAGTACCGTCTTCGGTTGAGACATAATCTGCGTTCATGAGGCGGAATGCGCCCTTCTCACACTTCTGCCCGCTCTGTTTTTCACACTCGGCAGCATCCTTGAGATTTGCGAAATATGGGAAAAGAGGCTCGTATTCAGCTCCCAGGAATTCTGCACCCTTGTGGCGGTAAATAATCTCATAGTCCTCGGCATTTTTGTAGTAAGAAGCAAGACGGCTTTCTGCGAGAATGTAATAATCGCCGGAAGACTTGTCCAAAATCTTTACATACTCAATCTCTGGCCCCATACAAAGACCGAGGTTTGAAGGCAAAGTCCATGGAGTTGTTGTCCATGCAAGGAAATATGTCTTTCCGTTGGTCATTTCGTCGTCTTTGAATGCAGACGGTGCCTTTGTGACCTTGAAACGGATTGTGATTGCAGGATCCTGCTTTTCTTTGTAGCCCTGAGCAAGTTCGTGAGTTGAAAGAACAGTGGCACAACGCGGACAGTAAGGCAAAATGTACTTGCCCTCATAAATGAGCCCTTTGTCCCACAAAGATTTGGCTACCCACCAGATTGTCTCCATGAAGTCCGGGTTCATGGTTTTGTAATCGTTGTCAAAATCGACCCAGCGACCCATGCGGGTAATCGTTTTTCGCCATTCGCCGGTATATTTGAGAACGGAAGCACGGCATTTGTCGTTGAAATTTGCGACACCGTATTCTTCAATTTCGTGCTTAGAGTTGATTCCAAGCTCTTTTTCGATAAGATTTTCTACAGGCAAACCGTGGCAGTCCCAGCCGAAACGACGCTCGACCTTTTTGCCCTTCATCGTCTGGTAACGCGGAATAATGTCTTTAATTGTTGAAGGAATGAAGTGGCCGAAGTGAGGCAAACCTGTTGCAAACGGCGGGCCATCAAAGAAAATGAACTCCTCACAGCCTTCGCGCTGCGAAACCGACTTCTTAAAAGTGTCGTTCTTCTTCCAGAACTCTAAAACTTCTTCTTCCTGCTTTGGAAAATCTACCTTAGCATCAACTGACTTGTACACAATTATTCCTCGTAAATGTCGGAATCATTTGATTCCTAAAGATTTTGAGAAATATTATAGTGAATTTTAATGGAAGAATCTACAATTTTCATGCAAATGGCAAATTGAAAGGTAGGAGTGAAAAATGCATCGCATTGATTGCGATGGCTGAATTCGGATATTTTTCGCAATCGCAGTGGTTGCGTTCGTCATTTTTGGATATTTGCGACATCGCAGCCATTGCGTTGGTCAAATTTATATATTTTCGGCAATCGTGGTCATCACGTTGGCAGAATTTGCATATTTTTTGCAATCGTGACCATCACGTTGGCAAAATTTGCATATTTTCGGCAATCGTGACCATCACGTTGGGCAAATTTGCATATTTTCGGCAATCGTGACCATCACGTTCGCTGTTTTTGGATATTCCAGTCATCGTGATGGTCACGTTTTGTGTTTTTGGATAATGCTGTCATCGTGAAAGCAAAAATGCCCGCGTGACTCGCAATTTCTAGTTTTTACCGCAAGTTTTTTCAATATCAATATTTTCGCTCGCCGAAGATAGCAGTTCCAATCCTAACGATTGTAGAACCTTCCTCAATCGCAATTTCATAGTCGCCGCTCATGCCCATTGAAAGCTCGCCCAAGTCGAGGTCCGGGAAGGAATTTTGATATTTTTCACGCAAATTTCTGAGAGTCACGAAGGATTTTCGGACAAGTTCCTTGTCATCGGTAAAGGGAGCCATAGTCATAAAGCCCTTTGGCGTGACATGCGGGAAGTTACCGTTTGCACAACGTTCTATAGCAAGTGAAAGCTCTTCTTCACTGGTGAAGCCTGCCTTGCTGTCCTCACCAGTGTGGACTTCAAAAAGAACTTCGATATTCTTATCGATTTTTGCGGCCTGTTTTTCGATTTCCTGCAGCAATTCGATTCGGTCAACGCTTTCGATGCAGCTTGCGATGCGCACGGCTTCTTTGACTTTGTTACGCTGGAGAGAGCCGATTATGTGAAGGTCTGGATTTATGCCCTTGGCACGGATTTCATCGAATTTTGCGGCGGCCTCCTGGACACGGTTCTCGCCAAAAAGATTCTGCCCTGCTTCATAAGCCTCAATTACAGCTTCTGCCGGATGGAATTTGCTCACGGCAAGGAGTTTTACGGAGTTTTCGGCACGGCCAGCCTGTTTTTCTGCTGAACGAATGTGGGTGAGGACTGTCTGTATATTCTGAGAGATGTCTGTCATAACTAAACCTTCTTTATTGCCACACGGATTCGATTTTGCTACGCAAAATCAGATGCTTATGTTTTATACTTCCTTTTCTGAGATTCCTTAGGAATCCCAGTCTGTGTGGCAATATACAAAAAAAGCCAATCCCAAAAGTGGAACTGGCTTGAAAGCTGCTTGTAGGACTTGGACCCACGACCCCGAGATTACAAATCACGTGCTCTACCAACTGAGCTAAAGCAGCAGATGTGACGGT
>Ga0310695_10010070_pt1 | contig 13972 bp, 12 predicted proteins | sample RumenRJG_04DNA_FD_203882 | JGI IMG/M metagenome (GOLD analysis project Ga0310695, IMG submission 203882) | Bovine rumen microbial communities from Lethbridge, Alberta, Canada - RJG_04 (v2) (version 2) | ecosystem: Host-associated > Mammals > Digestive system > Stomach > Rumen | place: Canada... | reverse complement strand
TTGCTTCTTTTCCATAAAAATGATGGAATATACGTTCTGTCATTTGATAATCTAACACAGCTACAATATTATCAAAGCCAAACTTATTGCTATGTACATCAACATCTATGTGAGCACCAAGTACATTTAATATTCGGAACAAGTGACCTGGATCAATTCTATCCAAGTCCTCAATAATCAACACACATTTCCGCTTATTCTTTTGAATTCTTTCTATGGTTGCCTTAATCGCAGCAGTAAACTCATCCTGTTCAAATATGCCACCTTTCATCTCTGCAAAGCGCCCAAAATATTTATCAATCGCATATTTATCATCTATCTTCTTAAATAGACGAAATGGCGTAAGCAGAGCTTTTGCTGGAGGTAATGCATCTGACAAATGCTCACATTCCTCCAATAAAGTGTCATAATCAAATATCGTTTGGGCTACGTTTTTCCAATCAATTTCTCTAAAATCCGGTTCTTTGGATAGTTCTACCAGGATATCTCGCTTGATATATTCAAACACATCTTCATTGGATGCCACAGAATAATTGATAGGATGAAGAACAATGAATAATGTATCCTGCTTATGAATACGAATATACTCATTTAGGAAATAGGTCTTCCCATCTCCGAACTTTGCAGAGAATATCGTCCGCGGATTATTCTCCAAATGCGTCTCAAACCGCTTTAATTCTGATGTAATATCAATTACGTTCATTTCTCTTTTAACCAATCTACTTGATTAAATAAGTATAACATCTTCTTCGCTTCATCCGGTTCAACCGCATTCACAAAAAAAATGCGCCCCAGTAACCAGTCTCGCGACATATTAAACGAGCTTTTAACATGGTTGAAATGACTCAAGCCCCCGTATTTTAAGCAAAAATGCAAGTGTCTGTAAATATCTTTCTTGTATATATGCGGAACACGCACTCGCTCATTGATCAATAGCCCGGTCACCTCTTGCCGCATGCCTTCTTTTAGAAGTTTGGTCTTCCGCGCGTTTAACACGAAATGCTCTTCTGCCATCAATCGTTTAATATATCCCACTTTAGGCAAAATGGCCATATCATCAGACGAAAAGGTGATATCGTCAGCATACCTCGAATAGTTTATTCCATGCCTCTCCGCATACGCCATCAACTTTTTATCCATGCGATGACATATGAGGTTCGCTATTGCCGGACTCGTCGGAGCGCCTTGTACAAGAAATGGTTTATCTTTATGCATCAGGGATTCAAAACATTTTGCATACTCTTCTCCTAATTTCCACCGCACATACCTTTCATTAATCGTGGTTGTGCATAAGTCCGCTATAAACAATGCCACTTCATGTGTATATCCCATTGCGTAGAATAATCTCTCGACACGATCAATAGTGATCGATTCAAAAAAGTTTTCTACATCTACGTTTAGGATATACTTCTTGTTCTCATGTTTCTTGGCATTATTCACAATCGATCTTCCTCGTACAAATCCGGTGACACATTCCAATGGGCTTATGGCTTGCAGGATTTGCTTGTTGATCCATCTCTGCACACTTTTTAGTTCATCATTTGGAACTATTATTCGCCTCATGCCACCACTCTTCTTTGGGATTAAATAATAATAGTATTCCTTTTTCCGTGCGATCTCCAACAAGCGCTCCTTGGAGATATCCATATAATGCGCCAGATGCCCGATATCGAATATCACCGGCAAACCTTTATCTATCAACCTCTGGGCATACCGGGTATATTTCTCTATATAGGCCTCGCTTTTATGAGCCCTGTGCGCCTCCTCTATAAATATGTCAAAAGGAAAGTCCATAGTATGTCAATTACGCCTAATCTAACTCCACAATATCCTCCCATAAACAATACTATAGCCTGCAATAAAGTTGCCGCAAACACATCGCACACACTCGGCGACTTTCTTGCAGGCTATAATATTGCAAGCACCAATGTGTATCCATTTGCCTAACGAGCAAACGGAACTCTTCTCCCTTTCAGGATAAAGAGAATTGCTAATCTTACATACTATGGACTTTCTACGAATTTTCAAGGTAAATATATTTGATCATTAACTATATTGCTATTTATCTCACTCGCATTTCTCTCTCGAATCTGAGACAAAGCCATAATGGCCTTTTCTTTTAGAGTCATTGTGCTGTCAATCAAATCATTCTGATGTGCTACTTTTATAATCTCTTGAAACTCATTCTCGCTCATGCAAAGAGCGTTGGATATGATTACGCTATCTTTATGATGTGCTAATATGGACAATACCGAAAAAAGACGTAATGCAGAATATAGTGGCAAATCATTAAATTTTAGGTCTTTTAGTCTTATTCCCTGTTTCCATGCCATTAGATAGCATCGTTGAATATTATCCTTATTCTTACTATAAATGCTTAATCGACTTGTTAAGTTTCTTGGGAATAGTGGAGTCCATGGCTTTTTTTGACATTTGATATACTTATTTTCCCAAATTATTGGCAATGTATTATTAGGCACGCCATATTCAAATGCTACCAATGCTTGCGAATTCTTATATCCCAACGGCTTTACTCTCTTTTCTTTCTCTTTATGTAACATCACGCCATATCCAAGAGCCAATTGCAAATAATCATCTGCTCTATTTTCATCTGTCCATTCCGTATCACGAATAGCATCAAACACTGGCATTATCTTCTCTCCATACGTCTTTATTCCTTCATGATCCAACGCAGTTTCCGCAGTCTTCATGTAGGCTACAGCTAGAGCTATTACTGTCCATTGGGGACGAAGTTTATTCTTCTTCTTTAGTCTCGTGTAGTATTCTAATACGGTATCTCCGGTACCAAATATATCATCGATCAATACAATTACGCAATGCGTATGCTTATACTCCTTTCTGATTCTCTTTAAATCACACTCTTCAAGAATAATTACATTTGCATAGTATTCTTCCGTCACTTTTCTTGCATAATATGCTATTAGTTGCCCACTCTGGCCGCCAAAGCATCCTTCTAATACTTTTGCTCTCTTAGGTATCTTGGTTTTACTATCTACAATTTCTTTCTTTTTAACAGCAAGTATATAGATATCCCCTGTAAAATCCTTTACAATCTTACCAAGGTAATATTTCAACGTATCGTATATTCGATCGGATGTAAATAGATTCAAATATCCCAGCAATTGAAGAGCTGTTGCTTTATCTGCATCGTTTGAAAAATTATTTAGCCATGCTATAATATCCTCATACGAAACACGATTGTACAAATGCGCAACAACATTTTCAATCTTGACAATATTTATCAAATCATTCTCCATCAATTACACTTTACACCGCGTCCTAACCCTTACACTATTACTTCTTCTCCTCAAACGTCAACTCCTTCAAATCCTGCTCCAACTCCCGCAGACTCTCCAGATGCTCCTCTTCCCGCAGCGCCATCTGATACTTCCGGTACTCCTCATTCGCCTTCTGCATCGCCAACTCATGCGATATACGTCCTGCATCTTCCAATATCGAACGCTGATTCATCGTCAGCACCATCCGCAGCCGCTCTACCCAATCAGCCATATACATCGGCACATGTGCCATCGCTTGCGCCTCCGCAAATGCCAGATACTGCTCCACTATCAGTTTCAGCAACCCTACTTCCTCTTCCGTCAAGTAGTTCTTGCCTATCTCAATGTCCGATTTCAGCACTTTACCTTGCTTCTCCGTCGATGTCAAACCCATCTGTGGCAACGCGGCATTAGCACGATAATACACCAACTCCGCAGCCGTTTTCCCACTCACTGCCCATAGTAACTTGTTCTGCACCTCCTTGAAGAACCTCAGCGTCATCTCGTCAGACGGATCATAATCGATGCTCGTCTTGTAGATATCTTTTATCTGTTGGTAGAACACTCGCTCCGATAAACGAATCTCCCGAATGCGCTCCAACAAGTCTTTGAAATAGTTCATCGAGTTACCCCGTTTGAACCGTTCATCATTCAGTGCCACACCTTTAATTATATAGTCTTTCAGCCGTTGCGTCGCCCAAATTCGGAACTGCGTTCCCTGATGCGACTTCACTCGGTAACCTACTGAAATAATGACATCTAAGTTGTAAAAACTCGTCGGTTTAGTAGAATATTCGGAAATTCCGAATTTTCTCAAAGTCTCACTCTCTTTCAGTTCTCCTTCAGCGTATATATTTTGGATATGCTCGCTGATTGTGGATTTTGCCTTACCAAAGAGTAGGCACATTTGATCCATAGTCAGCCATACTGTCTCATTCTCAAACAGCACATCTACTTTCACCTGTCCATCCTCTGACTGGTAAATCACTATCTCGTCATGCTTCTCCTGCCCTCCCGGACGTATTGCCAACTCCTTGTCCATATTTTAACTGATTCAATTATTGATTTGAATATGCGGTTTTGCTGTTTTAATTGTTCTTAATTTCATCATAAGTTGCTCTCCGCCTTTTGTCAAATTCCAGAACAATGCCATATCCTTTTTTGTCGTTTCAGAATATGATACAGACACTAACCTCAATCCGATAAATTGTACTTTTATTGTCTGAAAATCTTGATTATTCATTTCGACAAAAGTTTCTGCTCTTTGTCCTGTATAGCTAAATGCAATACTCGTTAATAATCTTTCAACTTTTTTATCATTCGGATATTCCATTAAATAAGGAGCAATACTTTCAAACAACTGTTTCCATGTAACCTCTACTTGCCAATCTTGTGAAATCATTTGGCCATGCCACATGTGAGAATTTGTACCATGAAGACAAACCTTTTCTTCTAAACTTGCTATATCTTGCAAATACTGTTGCTGAACTGCTTTAATTTTTGCCAATTCAGCCTTTGCGGCTTCTAACTCTTTTTCGGCATCGCCTGATCCTTGCGTTTCATATCCATGAATATTATCATTAGCAAAGAGGCATATTTTGTCATATAACAAAGTTTCTAAATCATGTTCATCTTCATAATCCGCCCAAATCACTTTATCCCGAATCGTACGCTTATAGTCCTGCAGTTTCTTAAACTGTTCTGCATCCACTTCTGATGCATCTATTTGCTTCCTAAAGAACACCATAACCTTCCTTCCTGCACGAAGATGCTCATTTATCTCCTCAACCGTACCACTAATATCAGTGTCTGTCGGCGTACCCAATTTAGAGCCAAAGAATGCTAACATAAAATCAGTTCTGTCCACAAGTTGCTTATTCAAAAGTTTTTGTGGATGTAAGCCTGATGTGGGATAGGAACTAAACGACCAATGCAACGGAAACAATACACATTGCTTTGATTCGGAATATACGTTATTCCATTTATTTACCACTCTGCATGCCACCTGAATTTCATCCTTAATGTCAGATGGCGCACCTATCATTATTTTATAAACGTTTGCTTGATACATATACTATTGGGCAATAATCTCTCCAATCGTTTCAAAAATAGGCATAAAGTTCTGCCAACTTTGATTACTTATTATGATTCTATCATGTACAACGGCTTCAGCAAAATCGTCTTTCTTTGCTAAATGATTATTCTCATCACTATCATAGACTGCTTGTCCTCCGTTATTTTCTATTATCTTATCTTCACCTTTTCCTTTGGGCATCGCTAATGTTAGATTCTCTGTTTTATGCCACACCGAATGATCTTTGAACTCTGTACCGAAGAACAAACGACATCCATTATCCAACTCCGTTTGTATTTCTTGATCCGAGTATAAATATTCTATCGATATCTTTGTTTGATGATGGGATCTCCTTGTCTGAGGTAGAGGGATACAAAAAGCATAGACTCCGTTACCAAAATCTTTATACCGCTGCCCTTGCACTTCAATTTTACCTACTGTCTTCTCAACATCGCGATCAAATATACCGATTATTTTGTATTGTCTATTCACCTTGCTTACTTGCTCCAACAGAGCATACAGGTTGGTATCTCCATCCGGCTGATTACTTGCATCTATTGTCGCAAAATCAATATCCGTAACACCTAATTTCTCCTTCGCTTTTAAAATATGTTTTATATCTGTTTTACCTTCAGTTATAACAATCGTTTTGTTTTGTTCATTTATTTTGGTTTGCAACTCAATCAGTTTATTGGCAAATCTATCATTCTCATTTATCATTAAATCATATACTTCTCGATATAAATCGTTATTTCGTGGCGTACACGCTATTCCATTATTATCCAAATCTATAATCTGCGCTTTTTCTTCCATCTCATCCGCCAAGCCCATATTTAAGAATGGAGAATGAGAACTAACTATAAATTGCACATTGGGAAACATCTTTAACAATTTAGGGAGGATTTCATGCTGCATTTTAATATGCAGGTTTTTATCAATTTCGTCTATCATTACAACGCCGGATATTTTATCTATCATTATGTGCAGATTATCCATTTGTCGTAATAGTTCCACAAAGATTGCCACCAATGCTTTCTCTCCGGAAGACATATTAAAGATGCTTGGATAGATAATTTCGTTTTCATTATCACTTTTGACAACGTTTATGCGAATTCCTCCCAATGATCGTGCGCCGACATGCAACTGCAAAGGCATGTCGTATTTTGTTGACAACGCATGGGAAAACACTTTGTTGACATTGGCTAATATACTACTTTGTAAATATTGTGCATTTCGTTGTAGTCGTGTCACCGCAGATAACAATCTTGGATTTGAAGCTATTTCATGAGATAGACTATTCGGATTATTTTGGATGTATGGCATAAGAACTTGTCCCAAGTTATTAATTTCTAATACTTGCTGCACGTTATCCAAAACCACATCTAATAACCAGTTTGCTAGATTTTTAAATTGACAATAGGTCTCAATTGGGTTCGGAAGATAACCGGAAAATCCACTGTCAATTTTATGCTCTATTTTGAATGTATATGGATCATTTAAATACCCCGGTATTTCATATCGATATGACGGGAAATATGTAAGGATATTATTATTAAAAGCCTTGTGAACCTTATCTGAATTAATACCTTGATTCCAATGCTTTACATTTTCATTTTCATTTAAACTGTGAGAAAATTGTGCATAAGGTATTTTATCTTCAATTGTTATACTCTCATTATACTCTTCTTCAGTACATTTATTACGTACGTCCAGATAATCCCAGTTTTCTTCATTTTCATTTTCTTTGTAAACAAATCGCAGATATACATACGAAGCTTGTGACATACGCAGATTAAACACTCTACTTGATACCCTATAATATTTATTTGGTTTATCCTCAAACTCGTTTTGGAAATGCGGTTTCGCGAGCTCATATAGCGCATCTACTATATGTGACAATATGGTTGTTTTACCTTTTCCATTTATCGCAGATAAAACATTCACACCACTCTCTTTGAAATCTAATTCGAGATTTTCAAAAGGAGCTCGATTCACAAAAATTGCATGTTTTAAAAATAATGTCATATACTTAACTTGTTCATCTATAATCTATAATCTATAATCTATCATCTATAGAATGTTTGACGCTTTGCGTCAAATCATCACCCTTCCTTTGAGTTTAAACCAGTTCCCCGTCTCACTCTCTCGCACCAACGCACTCCACTCCGCTCTATCTATTTCACTATTTGATAATACTCTCATAAATCTTTATAAGATTCTGTGCTATTTGTTCATTACTAAATCCGTGCTTCAATATTCGCTTTCTCCCATTTGTTCTTCCTTCAAAAGCAAGTGCTTGTTTCAATAGTTCAATCAATCACCTATCACCTATTACCCGAGATACTTCACTATCTCGTTCAATATCTTCTCACTCGCATGTCCATCCCCGAACAGTGCCGGGAACTGCACCGGCTTATTCACTAGCGCCTCATACGCAGCCATGATGCGCTGATAGTCTGTATCGGCGATGATACCTGCACCGGCTTCGACTATCTCGACCCATTCCGTCTCCGGTCGCAGGATGACGCACGGCGTGCCATAGAAAAACGCCTCCTTCTGCACCCCACCCGAGTCCGTCATCACGATCGCCGCATTCTTCTCCAGCCGAATGATCTCAAAGAACGATGCCGGTTCGATGATGCGAATCCGGTCGCTCAAATCACCAATCTCCAATCTCAAATCTCCAATCATCTTCCGTGTCCGCGGATGCAAAGGCAGCACCACATCCATCTGATGTTGCTCGGCAATATCGTTCAGCGCACGGAAGATGCTCCGCAGGTTCTCCGGATTATCGGTATTTGCCGGACGGTGAATGGTGGCCAGCACGAACTGTCGATATCGTAAGTTCAGCCGTTCGATGATATCGCTTTGCACGTCAGCCATCGCCGAGAAATACATCGAGTTGTCGTACATCACGTCTCCCGACAGCACCACCTTCTGTCCCCGTCCATCCGCAAACCGCACTCGGCTCTTGATCGACGAGAACCCTTCGGCTTCGAGATTGCGCAAGCCGGTCAGCGTCGGCGTAAACAGCACAGACGATAGTTGGTCGCACACAATCCGGTTAATCTCCTCCGGCATACCCATGTTAAACGATCTCAGTCCTGCCTCGACATGGAACACCGGCACATGGATCTTCGACGCAGCCACTGCCGATGCCGATTGCAGCACGTCTGCTTGATGCGTCGACAGCAAGGCTGATATGATCTTGTTCAACTTCTCAAACTCCTTCGTCAACCCCAACTCTTGCGCCACTTCACGCGTCTGATCACGAAATGCATTCAGCTTCGTTTCACCTTGCTGCAGCAGCATCTTCTCCATCCGTTCCTCCACAAATGTCTGCGGCAGACTCTTACTCTCGTCCCCACTCTTACGCGACGACTCCAGCACCTCCAGTATCCATCGGCTCTCCGACGAGATATAAATACCCATGTACGGAATATCGCTCTTCAGTGCCGCATGCCCTTTGATCAGGTTCACGCCCAATCCCGGCAAGTCTGTTATGCGTCTGTTTTGAGTCGTCGTCAGGAATAGTTCACCGGAACCGGTAGGACGCATCTCGTACGCACTGCGGTGACTGATTATTGCATTCGGAAAACGCCATACCAATATCTCTATCAGGTTACGTCGCACAATCGCCTCCGGACTATCTTTCATGTTGGTAGTGTACAGACGTGGAGCTATCTTCCGCAATTTCCCTTGCTTCTCCAGGTCTGATATCCGTTGAGCCGTTGTCGAGTCTGCCGATCCGAACACTATCTCCTTGTATAAATCTATCCCTGCCATATGCTTTTGAACTAAATCCGCTGCAAAGGTACAGAAATTTTTGCGAATAAACAAATAAAATCGCCTCTTTTACTAAAATTTTCGCGAATATTTCTAATTTTTACTAAATTTTCTGCGATTATCTTATCTTTTTAAATCATTGTCAGCCATTTTCCTTTAACACTCCCTCTGGCAGATCATACAATAAAAACTGCAATTCCTGTTCCATAACTATTATCTTCTATGCTACAAATCGTGTGCCGTATTTCAAAAGCATCCAAGCCATGTGTGGGGGTACAAGCCTACTCTATCAATGGTGATGGGTACAAGCATGTACCTTTTAATTATTATTTATTATTTTAATACTCCTTAAAGGAACAAGCCGGTGGTGACTATGTTAGCTTGTACCTTTTAGCGTATTTTATAATTTAATATATTCCTTAAAGGAACAAGCCCAAAGGGAACAAATACTCCAAAAAAGGAACAAGCCCAAGGATGACAAGCCTATTTAAATCTATCCCAGAAGGAGATATCTGCCTTCCGTGTCTGCTCTGCGCTCTGCGGATAGTTTTCAATAAACCACGTCAGGAACTTCGCACAATCGATTTTGTCGCTGAGCATCTTCTTCCTGCGTGCGGCAAAGGTGGCTTTGCGCTCAGCGGATGGCATGGAAACTAATGTTTCCACTCTCTCGCACAAACAATCCAAACATTTTTGACTATGTTTGGCCAAAAATAACTCACTCCCCTTCCTTAAACAAATCCTCCATCGTCACCACGTTATGCACATTTCCCGCATACGGATTATCCACCACCCCGTACGTCGTCACCAGCACGATCCGCACAGCCTTGCGCGTCTCCGTCTTCTCCATGAACAAGTTCCGTCGTCTACGCATCACCTCATCCAACCCTTTCTTTATCGTGTACCGATCATGGGAGAACTTCATCTCGCATATATCAATCACTTGATCATCCCTGTCAATCAGCATATCTATCTGCGCTCCCTGCTCCTGCTTCGCCTTATTCTCCCCCGCACCACTAACCTCTAAACCATCACCGCTAACCGCTAACCTCTCACCGTTAACATCCTCACCGCTCACCTCTAACCGATCACCGTTAACCACCGGCCTATACGTCCACGAACAAGCATTCGCACCAACTCCCGCAATGCCCAGCGACGCCTTGATCTGCGGCAGATGTTGCATGCACACTCGCTCAAAAGCCAATCCGCTCCACGAGTTGTACACCGGCTTCAGGAACGAACGAGACCAGAACGCACCGTCCCCTTGCTTGTTCTCCAAGATGAACTGGAAGTAAAATAGCGTGTAGTTGTCGATCAACTGGAACATCGTATCTTTCTTCGCCTTGCCGATAGCATTGTAGGCACGGATGAAGCCGCATTGTTCCAACTCCTCCAGCACGTTCGACAGCGTCCCTCCGGTATCTTCACCCAGCACATCCACTATCTCACTCCGCGTCATACCAACTTTCTTCGTCCCCAGTATCTTCACTATCCGGATATGCGGCTCCGGATGACGGAACAACGCAGCATACAGCGCCTCAAACTCCCCGTCCAACTGCGCTGCCGGTGCAAAGAACAGCTCGTCGATGTTCTGTGCCCATGACAACTCTCGCTGCAACAGACTCCAGTAGTACGGTATACCTCCCAGCACCATGTACGTCTCCAGCATCTGCTCTCGCGTGTAGCCTAAGTTCCGTGCCGTTGCGTATAACTCACACTCATGCAGCGTGAACGGTGGCAGCACGATGCGACGCGTCAAGCGGTTGTGCAAGCCTCCGTAGTTCTTGATGATCTTCTTGATGATCCAACTCGTCGCACTGCCGCATACTATCAGCAATATGTCATTCCGGTAGTTGGCCCAGCTGTTCCAGAAATGATCCAGCGCACTCACGATATTCGATTTCGGAGTATCCATCCATGGCAGCTCGTCGATGAACACCACTTTCTTCCCTTCCGGCTGCGATTCCAGCAACTCCCCTAACGCATTGAACGCATCGAACCAGTCTTTCAACTTCGGCACGTTGCGCATTCCGGCTATGCGAAGCGATGTCGCAAACTCTTTCAGCTGCACTTTCTTCGGTGCTTTCTGCAAACCGGTATGACGAAATGCAAAATGGTCGTGGAATGTCTCTTTGATCAGATATGTCTTTCCCACGCGACGTCGTCCGTACAGCGCCACAAACTCCGATTGCTCACTCGCATACAGCTTCTCCAACTGCTTCTGTTCTTTCTCTCGTCCGATGATCATAACCTACCTATTTTTCGTTTGACGCTGCAAAGGTACAAATAAATTTTCAAATACGCAACTAAATCTTCAAAAAAAATCGCGTTTCCGTTGAAAATAACGCATTTTTGTCACTTTTATATCAAATTACCAACGGAATCTACATTCCAAATCGCACTTTCCGTTAACTATCGCAACACTCCTACCCCTCTCTACTTTTTATTTTTGTGGCATTTTACTTTTGACTTTTGCGCTGATCTTTCCCCAAATTTTCAAATTTTTACCACATTTGGGGAATTATCCCCACTTTTTTGAGAGCGCAGCGCTTTTTTGTAAGTATCACAGATACGTGTTTTTTTCCAAGCACACTACACCCGGAGCGTTCTTCCATCGGATTGGAAGAAGTGGCCTCCGCCTAAGATGGTAGATGATTGTTACATCCGAATGGCTATTTTCGGTATTTTTTGTCATTAGATAGCAGTTACATCTTCCGATGTGAGAATTCATTGTGGATAGACTATCTGAGAGTTTACTATCAAGTAGGTTATTCAGAATAAATACTCATGGGAACTGCAAGTTCCATTGCTATCTAATGATTTTTCTTAAACTTTTTTTGGTTAATATGGGTAATTTTGGACTCAAATACCCACAAAAAAAGCAACTTGCATCTTCTGCAAATTGCTTCCACATACACGCGCCTACACGCGCAACCCATATACATACAAAAAAAAGACCAAGCCGAAACTTGATCTCAAAAAACAATCCCGTTTAACCTACACACTCAGCTACGTCCTCGTGGCCTTTCAGTTAAACAGGATCTATCTCGCGCAACTTGGTCGCCTCACACCGTTATACCCGTGTGCATCACTTCGCGGTACAGCATCGTGTCCTCTCCGCGTTCCATCAGCACCGGTTCGATCAGCAGACTCACGCTATCCACATCCATGCCCAGACGCACAGACGTGTCCAGCCACTTGTCCTCATCCACTTTCGGCACTATCACTGCCACGTCGATGTCACTCCACGGACGAGCCTTACCCTTCGCATATGACCCAAACATCATCACCTCGACATCATTGTTGAATCGAGGTGCTATCACTTGTTTGTACTTGCGTACCAAACCCAGTGCTTCGTTTTGTGTCAAAACTGTTGGTGTATCCATTCTTTCATTTCTCTGGTCTCGTCCAGTATCTGCTTGGTCCGCGCTTCGTTGAGCGATGCCGCTACACGGCTCTTGTACTCACGATAACGCGCTTCGATGTTCATCTCTTTGATGGTAGCCAAGAATATACGCTGCTCTTCCGTCATCTTCGCGTACAGTCCGGCACCTTCTGCCAGTCGCTTATGGTCATGAATATACGGAGGATCATCGTCGCGTACCGAAGTCCAATAGGCTTTCAGCATTTTCTCGACTACTTGATGGCACATGAAGGCTGTGTACAGCCAATGTTTGGTCTTGAACAGGTCCTCTGCGACGCACATATCTTCGTCCACCAGTTCCAGCCATCTCCGTATCACATCTTCCTTAGCCATTTGTCTTCGATTCTTTTGCGACTGCAAAAGTACTGCTTTTTTTTCAATTATGCAAATATTTCTGCAAAAATCGTTCAGGAATCTGCATTTTGTAGTCTCTACACGCGGTTTTTATGCAAAATGATTGCCAAGCAATACGATTCCGGCTGCAATATTTGCACATGTCAGAAAATTGTAGTATCTTTGCACCGGATTTCAAAATGATCCAAGCAAAAGCATCCAAGTCACTAACCCAAAAGCATCCAAGCTAAGGAAGGAGGGAGATATGAATGTAAGGCATAATAAGATTGAGGCGCTGTTGCAGTGCATTGGTGATGAGACGAAGACACGGAGGCAGATCCAGGGAGATATGCACCTGAATAATCGTCGCAATTTTCGGTTGCATTACCTGAATCCGGCCATGGAGATGGGTTATGTGCGGTTCTTGTATGTAGAGACACCGAACAAACCGGAGCAAGCGTATTTTGTCACGGAGAAGGGGATGAAACATTTGAAGGAGTTTGAAGCACAGAACAAACAGGAAGGATAGATTTTGATTCTGCTATAAGTGATATTGAAAAGCATCCAAGCTGAGAGGGAGAGCAGTTGAAAAGCATCCAAGCTATGAATGGCGTGGATGTTTTTTGTTTGGGTAGATACCTACTCTATTGGCTGGACGCGGTGGAGAGGTTCAAAATGATCCAAGCCAGAGGGGAGAATCATTTCAAAAGGATCCAAGCTAAGGTGGTGATACAATGGGAGAGGAAGAGGCAAAAACATCCAAGCCAGGTAACTGACACCAATCAAAAGGATCCAAGCCAGAGAGAGACACACAATTCAAAATGATCCAAGCCAAAAAATCAAAAACATCCAAGCTAAGACACTACCCTATACTATAACATATAACCAAAAAAATGCCAAAAATGGATTACTTAAACTTCTTCCAGAAGTTCTCGTCGGCTTTGCGAGTGGCTTCAACCGAGGAAGGATAATTTTCAATAAACCACGTCAAGAACCCGGTGCAGTCGATTTTGGTGGAGAGCCAGGATTGGTGGCGTTTGGCGTAGGTGGTGGGGT
>Ga0310695_10010069_pt1 | contig 13972 bp, 9 predicted proteins | sample RumenRJG_04DNA_FD_203882 | JGI IMG/M metagenome (GOLD analysis project Ga0310695, IMG submission 203882) | Bovine rumen microbial communities from Lethbridge, Alberta, Canada - RJG_04 (v2) (version 2) | ecosystem: Host-associated > Mammals > Digestive system > Stomach > Rumen | place: Canada... | reverse complement strand
AGCCTGTTTGTTTACTTCTTCGGCAAGTTTCAAACTGTCAATGCTGTGAATCATATAAACAAACGGGATAATATATTTTATCTTATTGGTTTGAAGATGACCGATTTGATGCCAACGTATATCTTGCGGCAAAACTTCATGTTTAGCGGTCAATTCCTGAACTTTGTTTTCACCGAAATCTCTGCAACCTGCATCGTAAAGAGCTTTGATGTCTTCTGCGGGTTTCGTTTTGGAAACGGCAAGAAGCAATACGTTTTCCGGCAAAGATTTTTTTGTTTCAATATAGTTTGCTACGCAACTCATTTTATTTGATTAAAAGTTTATATGAAGAAAAAAAACAGGGCTGTCCTCCCCTATTTTTTTTAATGTTTTTTTGAATTACTATATTTGACTTAAAGTATTACTTTAACACCAAGTTAGAATTTACTTTAAGTGTTTTATCTTGATTATCCGATATTTACAAAGCCCCTCCCCCACTTTTAAAAAACTGCCATTAGAAATATCCCTAATGCGGTTTTAAGCAGTTCTACGGGGTGTTTTTAGTCAAAAAAACTACTATCGAAATCAAGAGGTAAAATATCTTTTACGCTGTTGATTATCAAACATTTATTGCTTGACGACAAAATAATTTTAATTGGTTGGGAAAATCTTTTTTCGGTTTCCAAAATTACTTGTCTGCACGCCCCGCAAGGTGTAATCGGTTGATTTATAATCTTTCCGTCATAAAAAGCAGAAATTGCCATTGTTAGGATTTTATTGTGCGGATATTGAGAATTCGCATAAAAAATAGCTGTTCTTTCAGCGCAAGTCCCTGACGGCGATGCGGCGTTTTCTTGATTAGTACCATTTATAATTACACCGTTATCTAATCTTAATGCTGCCGAAACCGAAAATTTTGAATAAGGAGCATACGCATTTTTTAAAAAACTTTCCGAAGACTGCACTAATTCCAAATCTTCTTTTGAAAGTTCAGTTTTTTCACATTCCGTTATTTGGGAGGAGATGTTAATTGTTTTCATGATATTTCTTGGGGTTAAAAGATAAAATAAAGACGGGAAAGAAATCTCCCGTCTTTTATAAGGTTTTCTTCTTATTGAAAAATTATTATTTCAACAATTCAGCCATTGCCTTTCCTAAATCAGCAGGAGATTCTACGACTTTGATACCGCATTCTCTCATAATCTGCATTTTAGCGGCTGCTGTGTCGGCTTTTCCGCCGATGATTGCGCCAGCGTGTCCCATTCTACGACCTTTTGGTGCCGTTTGACCTGCTATAAAGCCTACAACGGGTTTTGTGCCGTTTTCTTTAATCCAATATGCAGCTTCGGTTTCCATAGAACCGCCGATTTCACCAATCATAATGATTCCTTTGGTTTCGGGGTCTGCCATGAAAAGTTTTACAGCGTCCAAAGTCGTTGTACCGATAATCGGGTCGCCACCGATTCCGATAGCCGTCGTCTGACCCAAACCTGCTTTCGTTACTTGATCAACGGCCTCGTAAGTCAATGTACCTGAACGTGATACGATACCTACACAACCTTTTTGAAAAATAAATCCGGGCATTATGCCTACTTTTGCCTCGCCTACCGTTAAAATACCGGGACAGTTAGGACCGATAAGGCGGCAGTCTTTGTCTTTGAGAAATTCTTTCACCTTAACCATATCCTGAGTAGGAATGCCTTCCGTAATGCAGACAATAACTTTGATGCCTGATTCGGCTGCTTCCATAATAGAGTCAGCTGCGAAAGCTGGCGGAACGAAAATACAACTTACATTTGCACCTGTTTTCTTAACGGCCTCTTCAACCGTGTTGAAAACGGGTTTGTTCAAATGCGTTTGACCGCCTTTACCGGGTGTAACACCGCCTACGACGTTAGTCCCGTATTCTATCATTTGACCGGCATGAAAAGTACCTTCGCTGCCGGTAAAACCTTGTACTATGACTTTTGAATCTTTGTTTACAAGTATGCTCATTGTTAAAATTTTTTTGAATTTTTTACTAACCGCAAAATTATATTATTTTTTTGTCTAACAAAAAATAATTAATATAAATTTTTTGTGAAATCTAAAAAAAATCACTCAAGTCGCACCGTTATGATTCTTGAAAAAATTAATGAAGGATTTTAACATAATTTTCTTGAAAAAGAGTTTTTTTTTTCTTTTCTTTGCAGTGTAAAAAATACACAATTAAATTTCTATTATGAAAAAATTTTTAACCTTAACTGCATTTGCTCTTGCGGTTGGTTTTTCCAATGCGCAAATTCCGCAAAAGGTCGGAGCATTTAAGATTTCCGACGTTAAACTTACTGAAAGTCAGTTCCTTAAAAATCAAAAATCTGACATTCATTACATTTTGGGACTTGATCCCGACAGACTTTTAGCTCCGTACATGAAAGAGGCGGGACTTACTCCGAAGGCTGCGAATTATTCAAACTGGGAAAATACCGGTCTCGATGGTCATATCGGGGGACATTATCTTTCAGCGCTTTCGTATATGTACGCCGCAACGCAAAACCCTGAAATAAGTGCAAGATTGGATTATTTCTTGTCAGAGTTAAAAAAATGTCAGGACAATGACGGTTATCTTTCAGGCGTTCCCGGCGGCAGACAAATTTGGAAGGAACTTCATGATGGTAACATCCGTGCAGGCTCTTTTGGACTTAACGACCGTTGGGTACCACTTTATAATATTCATAAAATTTATGCCGGACTTCGTGACGCATATCTTATCGCCGGAAAACAAGAGGCTAAAACAATGCTCATAAAACTTTCAGACTGGATGATTTCGGTTGTTGAAAAACTTTCTGACGATGAAATTCAAAAAATGCTAATTTCCGAACATGGCGGTTTGAATGAAACTTTTGCAGACGTTTATGCCATTACGGGCGACAAAAAATATTTGAAAATCGCTCATCAGTTTTCCGATAAAAAAATGCTTGACCCGCTTTTGAAAGGTGAAGACAATTTAACGGGAAAACACGCTAACACTCAGATTCCTAAGATTATCGGTTATAAACGTATTGCTGATTTGGAAGGTCTTCCTGATTGGGACAAAGCTGCTAAATTTTTTTGGGACGTGGTTATAAAACAACGCAGCGTTTCTATCGGCGGCAATTCGATGAGAGAGCATTTTAATCCGACAAATGATTTTTCAGCACTTTTGGCCTCAGAGCAAGGTCCTGAGAGTTGCAACACTTATAATATGTTGCGTCTTACAAAAATGCTTTATCAAACAACGGGTGAGAAAAATTACATGGACTATTATGAAAGGGCATTGTACAATCATATATTGTCAATTTTGAATCCTGTTCAAGGCGGATTTGTTTATTTTACGCCGATGAGATCCGGTCATTACAGAGTTTATTCACAGCCTCAAACCTCGATGTGGTGTTGCGTTGGAACAGGTTTGGAAAATCCTGCACGTTACGGCGAAATGATTTATGCTTACGAAGGTAATGATTTGATTGTCAATTTGTTTGTGCCATCTGTTCTGACATGGAACAGTGTTAAAATCTCTCAACAAAACAATTTTCCTCAAACACCTTCTACTGATATTGTTTTTGAGGAGACAAGCGGTAAAAATTTCGCACTAAAAATCCGCAAACCCTCTTGGTGTGAGAATGTTACTGTTAGTGTTAACAACGAAAATTCAAAAGCGAAAGAGGAAAACGGTTATATCGTGATTTCAAGAAAATGGAAAAAAGGCGACAAAGTTCATGTTGATTTGCCGATGCATCTTTCTGCAGAAACAACTCCTGACGGCAAAGCGCAATATTCTTTTCTTTATGGTCCGATAGTTTTGGCAGCAAAAACTGGTACAGACCGTCAAGACGGAATGTATGCTGATGATTCACGAGGCGGACACATTGCTAACGGTCCTCAAATTCCTCTGTATCAAATGCCTGCCATAATTGGTGAAAAAAATTCTGTTTTGAATCATTTAAAACCTATTGAGGGCAAACCTTTAACATTTTCGCTCACCGGTCTTTCGTTGCCGCAATTTGAAGGCATGAATTTAGTACCGTTTTATTCGCTTTACGAGTGTCGTTATCAAATTTACTTCCCGCTTTATTCTTCAGAGGAATGGGCTGGAGAAAAACAAAAAATCGCCGATGCTGAAAAAGCTGCTATTGAATTGGAACAAAGTACGTTAGATAAAATTTTCTGCGGTGAACAACAATCTGAAAGCGACCATTTTATTTCACAAAATTATTCTTGGAACGGTTCTGACGGCGGTGTTCATTGGAGAACGACACGTGGCAAATTTTCTTACAAAATGAAAGCTCCGAATGCTAAAAAAATCCTTGTAAAAGGTTTTAATGATTGGAGAAAATTTCAACTTTCGATTTCGGGTAAGACGCTCGGTACGTTTGGTTTTGAGCCCAAAGGTGAAGTTGTAATTGACATTCCATCAGATGTTTCAACAGATGAATTTACGCTTGAAATTACTCCCGAAAAAGACAAAGAAACACCAAGAGTAAGTGAAATTAGAATTTTAAAATAAGAGTGAAAAAAAATACGAAATAAAAAAAACGGCTCCGAAATGGAAGCCGTTTTTTTATTTTTATTTGGCGTAATTAACCGCTCTTGTTTCTCTGATAACCGTAATTTTAATTTGACCCGGATAAGTCATTTCGTCTTGAATCTTTTTAGCAATTTCGGCTGAAAGAGTTTCTGTTTGTTGATCTGTAACTTTGTCAGCACCGACGATAACTCGAAGTTCCCTTCCGGCTTGAATAGCGTAAGTTTTAAGAACTCCCGGATAAGATTGAGCCAAATCTTCAAGTGTTTTAAGACGCTTGATATAACTTTCTGCAATTTCACGTCTTGCGCCCGGTCTTGCACCTGAAATCGCATCACAAACCTGAACGATAGGAGAAATCAAACTTGTCATTTCAATTTCGTCGTGATGTGCACCGATAGCATTGCAAATTTCGGGTTTTTCTTTGAACTTTTCCGCTAATTTCATTCCGACAATTGCGTGCGGCAAATCCGGCTCTTCATCGGGAACTTTACCGATGTCGTGAAGAAGTCCTGCACGTTTTGCGGCTTTAACATAATTCGGAAGTCCGAGTTCTGATGCCATTACAGCGCAGAGATTTGCTGTTTCGCGTGAATGTTGCAAAAGATTTTGGCCGTATGAAGAACGGTATTTCATTTTTCCAATCAATCTTACAAGTTCGGGGTGGAGCCCGTGAATACCCAAATCTATGTAAGTGCGTTTTCCGACCTCGGCGATTTCTTCTTCCAATTGTTTTTTGGTTTTAGCCACTACCTCTTCGATTCTTGCGGGGTGGATTCTGCCGTCCGTTACTAATTGGTGAAGTGCCAATCGTGCAACTTCTCTTCTTACGGGGTCAAAACCTGAAAGAACGATTGCCTCCGGAGTATCATCAACTATGATTTCAATTCCTGTTGCAGCCTCCAAAGCTCTAATATTGCGTCCCTCACGACCGATAATACGGCCTTTAATTTCGTCATTATCAATATTGAAAACCGTTACTGCGTTTTCGATTGCCGTCTCCGCTCCTACTCTTTGAATGGTTTGAATAACAATCTTTTTTGCCTCTCTTCCTGCTTGAAGTTTTGCCTCTTCAAGAATTTCGTTTTTAAGGCTGATAGCCTCGGTCTGTGCTTCCGCTTTTAACGAGTCTATTAATTGTTGCTTTGCATCAACTGCCGAAATTCCCGCTATTGCTTCAAGATTTTCTTGAGCTTTTTTCCTCAAATCATCGAGTTCACGGTCTTTGTTTTCAACCTTTTCTAACTGACGTTCCAAATTTTCTTTTATAACGTCGGTTTCACTCTTTTTTTGGTCAAGCTCTTTTTGTTTTTTTTGTAATTCTCCTTTTGTTTGGTTAAGAGAATTTTCTTTTTGTCTGAGTTTTTGTTCCAATTGTTGGAGTTTGCCGTTTTTTTCGTTGGCTATCCTTTCGTTTTCAGACTTCATCTTCAAAGCCTCTTCCTTGGCCTCAAGTATTTTCCTTTGTTTAATTGCCTCGGCATCTGCATTTGCATTGTCGAGAATTCTGCTTGCTGTTTTTTCCGTTGCTTTTATTTTTAAGAAGTATCCCAAAACGTAACCTATTACTAAGGCTACCACGGAAACACAGGCAGCTATTACATAATTACTCATTTTAATTGTTATTGTTGATTTGGTTATAAAAGTACAAAAAAAGACCACACCGATTTCGATAGCGTTTAAGAAACCCCTGTAATACACGGGCGGGACTTACTCCTTTGTTTTTAACTTCCAACGTCAGAATACTTTTTCCACCAAAGCAGAAAACAGAGCTGATTTACGGCGTTACCGTAGTATAAGGCCTGTTATACGCAAAGCGCAGATTAAGTCCCTATAATTTTTAATGTTGAGTTCCAAACCTCTTATAGAAACGGTGCGGTCAATATTTTTTCTTTTTTTTTCTGAAAAAAAAATATCTTTATGTTTAAAGAGCCTGAGATTTTTGGATATAATCATCCACTTCGCCGGACAAAATGCGCAATTCACTTATCAAATCACCATCGTCCGTCTTGTTTTCATTGTCTATATATTTTGCAACTAAATCAATGGAAACCATAGCGAGAAAGTCAAAATTTGACATCTCGTTAGCATTAAATCTGCTCTTATAAATGCTGATTCTGTCATTTATAAGCTTTGCGGCAGCGCGTATTCTCTCCTCTTCGGAGCGTTTTACCCTCAGCGGATAAACTCTGCCGTCTATGGCTACTTTCATTGATAACTTGTCGTCCATTTGTCTTAACAAATTATTATATAGTATTCTGAAAAAAAATCTTAAAACTTAGTTGTTCAAAAGAGACAGACATCTGTCTATTTCCCGCACAATCCTGTTCAATTTTATTTTGGTATCATGAGCATCGGAGCCGCTTACCAAAGAATTTACCGTGCGGAGATTTTCATACTTCAAGTTCAATTGCTTTAACTTATCATCTTTAAAATTAATCTGTTCAAGCAATTCGCTATTTTTACTTCTCAAAGCAGAATTTTCCTCCCTCAGCCTATCACAAATAGTCATAAGCTGCCGGAATTTATCTCTGAAATCGTTGATTAATATCTCTTTATCCTCTGTCATTTTTAACCAAAATTCATATCACAAATATATGACAAGTTTTTTATTCGTGCAAATATTTTTACAAAATTTTTTAAAAAAGTTTTGATTTTGTTGATTATCAAGTATTTCTCTATGAAGTATTTTTTTATTACTAAAAAATGCGTTTTTTTTTGCACATTTTTTGAAACCTTTTTTCTTATATTTCGTTTGAAGAAATGTGTACACTATATATAAAAAAATAAATGGCTGTTTTGAAGATACTCGTTATAGAGGACGATTTTATAACTCGTAACTATTTGCGTGATTTGTTCAGATATTCGGGTTACGAATGTCATACCGCTAAAAATGCTTCTGAGGGTTTTGATTTGTATGCAAAATACTCTCCTCAAGTTATATTATGCGGGTTGATATTGCCGGGTGTTTCGGGCATGGATTTTTTGCGCCGTATCCGCAATAACGACAAAAAAGTTTCTTTTATAATGTTAGCCTCCAAAAGCAGCGAAAAACTTGCCGTTGAGGTTTTCAGACTCGGTGCTAATGAGTATCTTAAAAAACCTATTCAAGATTCCGACGTACTTCCTTTCTTAAAAAATGTAGCCTCAAAAGTTGATATTGTAAAAGGTAAAGATACTTACGGTAATGTCAAAAGCGGAAAAATAACGATGGATTTTAAGACGGAATTCGGTGCGCCCTCGCTTATTGTGGAGAGGGTTATGCAGGAATTAAGCGAGGATTATTTTTCTTTAGAGGAAAGAACTAATATCGAAATCGGACTTTCAGAACTGATTACTAACGCCATAGAACACGGTAATTTGGGAATTACTTATAAGGAAAAATCCGAGGTTATGAAAGACGACCGTCTTGTGGAATTGTATATGAGAAGGTTAGAAGACGAAACGTATAGTTCGAGAATGGTTACGATAGAATTTTCGTATTCACCGGAGGAATGTCAGTGGATAATAACGGACGAGGGCAACGGTTTCAATTATTCCAACGTGCCTAATCCTACGGTTGATGATAATCTCGAAAAACTTCACGGACGCGGAATTTTCATTTCTAAAATTTTGTTTGACACTATAGAATATATAGGAAAGGGAAATATTGTTAAAGTCAGAAAAAAACGTTCGTTCTTATTATAAAAAATGCTCCTTTTTTAGGGGATATTTTCTCTGCGTTTTTTAAGCTTTTTTATATCGGTCTATCCTCTTGATATTCAGAGCTGAGGGATTTTTTTTGAAAAAAATGGTTTAAAAACTTTTACGGGGTTGAAAAAAGTTTGTAATTTTATTGCCGCAAAACTTACTCAAAAATCAATTTTTTTATGGACAAATTTACTCACTTACACGTTCACTCGCATTATTCCATACTTGACGGAATGTCAAAAGTCCCTGACTTAATTGAAAAATGTCAAAAGAATGGAATGCACGCCATGGCCTTAACCGACCACGGTAATATGTTCGGTATCAAGGACTTATTCGACACTTCAAAAAAAATTAACGGAAAATGCAAAAAAGCTGTTTCTGAGTGTAAAGAAGCAATTGGAAAAGAAACCGATCCTGCAAAAAAAGCCGAACTCGAGGCTAAATTGCCTGAATTAGAGAAAAAAGCGGAAGAATATGTTCCTTTCAAACCGATTATCGGTATTGAAGCTTATTGCGCTCACGAAAACCGCAAGATAAAAGATCACAGAGGTTGGCATTTAATATTATTAGCGAAAAACAAAACCGGTTATAAAAGCCTTTGTAAATTATCATCAATCGCTTTTACGGAAGGCTATTATTATAATGCGAGAATCGACAAGGAAATTCTCGAAAAATATCACGAGGGTATAATCTGTTGTTCAGCATGTTTAGGCGGTGAAGTTGCCCAAAAAATCATGGCGGGCGAAATCGAAGAAGCTGAAAAATCTGTTCTTTGGTTCAAAAATCTTTTCGGTGATGACTATTACCTCGAAATGCAGCGTCACAAAACCGATAAGCCAAATGCCGCAACTGATACTTTTGAAAAACAAGAGCAAGTAAATAAGGTTTTAATAGAGTTTTCTAAAAAACACAATATCAAGCTGATAGCTACCAATGATGTCCACTTTGTGGAAGAAGATCACGGCGAGGCTCACGACCGTTTGATATGCCTTTCAACGGGTAAGGATTTTGACGATCCTTTTCGTATGCACTATACGAAACAGGAGTGGCTTAAAACTCCTGAAGAAATGGAAGCAATTTTTTCTGACATTCCAGATGCCCTTTCAAACACGGTAGAAATCGCTGACAAAGTAGAAACTTACGACATTGATTCAGGTCCTATTATGCCGAAATTTGAGATTCCCGAATCTTTCGGAACAGAGGAAGAGTACAGAAAAAAATTTACGGAAAAAGACCTTTTTGATGAATTTACTCAAGACGAAAACGGAAATGTCGTTCTTTCTCAGGAAGATGCGGAAAAGAAAATCAAAAAACTCGGCGGTTATGAAAAACTTTACCGTATAAAACTTGAGGCCGATTATCTTAATAAATTGACATACGACGGAGCAAAATTCCGTTACGGTGATACTTTAACGCCAGAGCAGTCAGAGCGTATAAAATTTGAACTTCACGTGATGAAGACCATGGGTTTTCCTGGTTACTTCCTTATCGTGTCTGACTACATACGTGCAGCAAGAGAAGAACTTGATGTTTGGGTTGGTCCTGGTCGTGGTTCTGCGGCAGGTTCTGTTGTGGCTTATTGCTTAAAAATCACCAATATCGACCCGTTGAAATATGACCTTCTTTTTGAGCGTTTCTTGAATCCTGACCGTATTTCACTCCCCGATATTGACGTGGACTTTGACGATGACGGACGCGGAAAAGTTCTTGATTGGGTAACTCAAAAATACGGTGTTGAAAAAGTTGCGCACATTATTACTTACGGCACAATGGCGACAAAATCTTCAATCGCCGATGTCGGAAGGGTTCAAAGAGTGCCTCTTGCTATTGTCAATAAAATCAAAGGGTTGGTTCCAGACCGCGGTTTTGAGGAGTATCAAGTAAAGGCTGTAGACGGTGAGGTGCCGAAAAAAATGCCGAAGGTAAACCTCAAAAACTGTTATAAATACATTCCCGAACTTCAACAATTAGTTAAGGGTGAGCAACCTGAAGGTTTTCTTCTTGAGGGTCAGAACGATAATGTCGCATCCATGCTAAAATATGCCAAGGATTTGGAGGATACAAACCGTCAAATCGGTATTCATGCCTGCGGTGTTATTATCGGTGCTCAGGATTTAACAGACATTGCGCCCGTTTGTACTATTAAAGATAAGGATACGGGACAAGATGTCGTTGTAACCCAGTATGACGGACACGTTGTTGAAAGTGTCGGTTTAATCAAGATGGACTTTCTTGGTCTTAAAACTTTGTCGCTTCAGAAAGAGGCGTTGAAAAACATCAAAAAGCACAGAGGCATTGATATTGACCTTGAGGCTATTCCTATTGATGACGAACTGACGTATCAACTTTATAGTGAGGGACGCACAATCGGAACGTTTCAGTTTGAATCCCCGGGTATGCAGAAATACCTAAAGGAATTAAAACCCACGCAGATAACGGACTTAATTGCGATGAACGCTTTATATCGTCCGGGTCCTATGGATTATATTCCGACCTTTATCAACCGAAAACTTGGAAAAGAGCCTATCAGTTACGATATTCCTGTCATGGAAAAGTATCTGAAAGACACTTACGGCGTAACCGTTTATCAGGAGCAGGTTATGCTTTTGAGCCGTCTTTTGGCGGGCTTTACACGTGGTCAGGCTGACTCTTTGCGTAAGGCGATGGGTAAAAAAATTGCTGCGATGTTGGCGGATTTGAAACCGAAATTCATCGAAGGCGGAAAGAAAAACGGTCATGACGAAAAGATTTTGCTAAAGATTTGGGGCGACTGGGAGAAATTTGCTTCGTATGCTTTCAACAAATCTCATGCGGCTTGTTATGCTTGGGTGGCTTATCAGACGGGTTATCTGAAAGCGCATTATCCAGCTGAATACATGGCGGCAAACTTAACAAGAAACAAGGATTCTATTGACGATGTGAAAAAATTCATGGAAGAATGTAAAGCCATGAAAATCAACGTTAAAGGACCTGATATTAACGAATCTGATTTAAACTTTTCGGTAACCAAAGACGGCGGAATACGTTTCGGTTTGGGCGGAATAAAAGGTGTTGGCGAGGCTGCCGTTGAGGGTTTGGTTGCAGAAAGAGAAAAGAACGGACCTTTCAAGGATATTTATGATTTTGTTGAAAGGGTTAATCTTTCGCAAATCAACCGTCGCACGATGGAAAGTCTTGCAATTGCCGGAGCTTTTGATACTTTCGGTTTAAAACGCAGTCAATTTTTGGAACCTGCGGAGGGCGATACGGTAACTTTTAGCGAGGCTCTTAGCAAATACGGTCAGAAAATAAAATCGGGCGGCAATACTGCCGGAAATTCGCTTTTCGGTGGCACGATTGAAGTTTCCGTAAAAAAACCTACGCCGAGAAATTGCGAAGAATGGTCAGATTTAGTCCGTTCAAACAAGGAAAAAGAACTTGTGGGCATTTATCTTTCCGTTCATCCGCTTGATGCGTACAGAATCGAAATCGAATCTTATTGTAATGCTAACTTGTCGCAGTTTGCTGATTTGTCGGTGTTGAAAGACAAAAAAGATTTACGTGTTGCGGGTATTGTTACCGGGGCTGTGGAAAAAACTTCCAAAAGCGGCAATCCGTGGGGACAATTAACGGTTGAGGATTTTTCGGGCAGTCATTCTTTTGCATTGTTTTCAAAAGATTATTTGAAGTTCAAAAACTTTTTCACCGTTAATTATGCGGTTTTAATACGCGGAAATGTTCAATTGCGTTACAACAGCACTACCGAATATGAATTTAAGATTCAGTCGATAGAACTTTTGGAAGACGTCAAGGACAAAATGCTTAATTCAATAACTTTGAAAATACCTATTAACGATTTGAATACTAACATGATAGGTAGTCTCAAAGAACTTGCGGGCAGAAAAGGCGGACATTCTTTGAAATTCCAATTTTATGACCCTAATTCCAAAGTTTCTATCCGTATGGGTTCGAGGACGTATCGTGTTAAAATCGACAATGATATGATTTCAAAGCTCAAAGACGAGCAAATTGAGTACGAAATCAAATAAAAAAGTTTTTTTCAATACGTATTTATTTGCTGATAAAAACGCCGTGAATTCTTTTCTTTTTAGAATTTGCGGCGTTTTAATTTTTAGTTTTTTTTTATAAATTTGCAGCATCATAAATCTAAATAAAGTTTATCAATTATGCTAAAGAAAATTTTTACTGCTGCGGCGTTTGCTGTATTGTTTATAGGCTGTGGCTCCAAATCGGATAAGCAATCCGAAAATCCTAATGCTCAGCGCATTAAAGCCGATCAAATCGGTTATAAAATCAATACGGCAAAAATCGCCGTTGTTCCCGATGAAACTTCTGATGATTTTGAAATCGTTGATTTTGCCACTCAAAAAATTGTTTACAAAGGCAAAACGAGTCAGTCAAGTGAATGGGAATATTCAAAAACGAAGGTAAAACTCGCTGATTTTTCGGATTTTAACACCGAAGGAATTTTTGTTATCAGGTGTCAGGGCGCAAAAGATTCTTATCCTTTTGCAGTGGGTCGCGGCATTTACGACGACCTTGCTAACAAGGCGATGAAAAGTTATTATTACGCCCGTTGTAGTCAGGAAATCCTTCCTGAATACGGTGGAAAATATGCCCGTCCGGCAGCGCATCCCGACGATAAAATCAAAATTCATAAATCTGCGGCAGGACCTAAACGTAAGGAGGGCGACATTATTTCATCAAAAGGCGGCTGGTATGATGCCGGTGATTATAACAAATACATCGTTAATTCTTCGATTTCGGTTTGGGAACTTTTGAACGCGGTGGAACTTTATCCCGAATTTTCAAAAAAACAGAATCTTAACATTCCGGAAAGCAAAAATTCTTTACCCGATATTTTGGACGAAATTTTGGTGAATTTAAGATGGATGCTTTCGATGCAAGACCCTTCTGACGGTGGTGTTTATCACAAACTTACGGCGCTTAACTTCAACTCAATGATTATGCCCCAAGACGATAAAGACGAGCGTTATGTTATTAAAAAATCTACGACGGCGGCATTGGATTTTGCCTCTACTTGTGCTAAGGCTTACAGAGTTTTGGAAAATTATAAAGATGAATTGCCAAAACTTCAGGACACATTGAAAAATGCAGCTATCGCGGCTTGGAAATGGGCACAGAAAAATCCCGAAGTTTTTTATGATAAAAATCCCGAAGGCGTTTTTACGGGTACGTATGATGACACCAAAATCCGTGACGAATTTACGTGGGCGGCTTTGGAAATGGTGCTTTTGACGGGCGACAAATCGTATTTGAAAGCCATTAAAAATGAGGACTTTGCTTTTAAAGTTCCGGCATGGGATTCAACCTCTTGTTTAGGCATTGCCTCTGTTTTGAACAATCCTAAAAATAGAGAATTTTTTGAAGAGGATTTTTATAATTTTATCCGCGACGGTTTTATAAAATTGGCTGACGGATTGTTGGAAAATTATGAAAAATCAGCATTTGCAACGCCTTTGACATATTTTCCTTGGGGTTCTAATTCTGTTGCAGCAAATCAAGGTTTAATCCTTGTAACAGCTTATAATGCAACGGGTAACACAAAATATTTGGAGGCTGCTCAAGCGGATTTGCATTATATTTTGGGACGCAATCCTATGGATTATTGTTACGTAACGGGTTTTGGTGCTAATCCTGTTAAAAATGTTCATGACCGTAGAAGTGTTGCCGATGGTATTGACCTTCCCGTTCAAGGTTATCTTTGCGGCGGACCGTATGCGAAAGCAGGCGGCGATG
>Ga0310695_10010067_pt1 | contig 13973 bp, 11 predicted proteins | sample RumenRJG_04DNA_FD_203882 | JGI IMG/M metagenome (GOLD analysis project Ga0310695, IMG submission 203882) | Bovine rumen microbial communities from Lethbridge, Alberta, Canada - RJG_04 (v2) (version 2) | ecosystem: Host-associated > Mammals > Digestive system > Stomach > Rumen | place: Canada... | reverse complement strand
AGAGATCACAAGTCCGCTCTTCACCGAGAATCGTTTTATGACCTCGCTTTCGAGATCGCGGAAGTGCTGCTCGCCGTGGTTTGCAAAGATCTCCTTAATGGATGTGCCTGCTTCCTTTGAGATGATTTCATCTGTCTCGACCATTTCCCTGCCAAGCTTTTCTGCAAGCATCTTGCCAAGCGTGGATTTGCCGCTTCCCGGCATACCTGTCAGTACGATATTGCGCTTCTCCTTAAGCAGATCTGCATATATTCTTTCTGTTATATCTTGAGACTCACTTGCCTCACTACCGATAAACAGACTCGATGCTAAAACTGCCTGTCCTACAAGCATATAGAGCCCGTTTTCGGCGCGTATCCCTTTTGATCTCGCGTCCTGTATCAGACGTGTATTCAGCGGGTTGTATACCACATCAAGCACGCCTTCGGGACGATCAAAACGGCTGATGTCAAAAGGCATGCTGTCTGTATCGGGGTACATCCCGGCAGGCGTCGTATTGATCAGAAGAGCCGCGTCGCCGCAGACCCTGTAAGCCTCTTCATAAGTGACGGCCCCGTTTCTGCCGCTTCGGCTCGCTCGCACCACTTCTGACGCTCCAAGGCTCTTGCAAACAGCCGCTGCTGTGCGGCTCGTCCCGCCCGAACCTGCTATGAACGCCTTTTTTCCCTTAAGATCGATCCCCATCCTTTCGATCAGCATCTTCATGCCACCGCAGTCCGTGTTGTATCCGGCAAGCTTGCCATCTTTATTGACTACGGTATTTACCGCTCCGGCTTCGCGGGCCAGATCACTTATCTCATCAAGATATCCCATCACGGCCTGTTTATAGGGGATCGTCACATTGAGCCCGTCAAAATCGCCGGACAGAATAAAGCCCTCCAGCTCGTCAGGAGCCAGTTCGATAAGGTCATATTCATAATCACCCAGCTTCTGATGGATCTCCTTTGAAAAACTGTGCCCCAGTTTCTCGCCTATCAGTCCGCATTTCATATCCTGTTTCCTTATCCTTTACTATGCCAGCCAGTCTGTTCCGTATCTCAGCGCCAGCTGATCGATGAGCGCCAAAGCAGCAACCGAATCAACTACAGCCCTGGCCCTGTGAATTATGGCAGGATCATGTCTTCCGCCCGTCTCTATCTTAGCGTCTTCTTTTTTGACAAAATCGACAGTCTCCTGAGCGATGTGTATCGAAGGAGTCGGCTTTACCGCGCAGCGGAACAGGATCGGCATGCCATTTGAGATGCCTCCGTTGATCCCTCCATTGTTATTGGTCTTGGATACGACTCTGCCGCTTTCCATGCGGAACGCATCATTGTACTCGCTGCCTCTTGCGTCAACAAGATCAAAGCCACCGCCAAACTGCACCCCCTTTATCCCCGGGATCGAGAATAAAGCGTGTGACAGCACACCCTCAAGAGTGTCAAACCACGGCTCCCCAACGCCGGCAGGCAATCCGGTCACAGCTGTTTCAAGAACGCCGCCTATGCTGTCTCCGTCTGCGGCAGCTTCTTTTATCACTTCCTGCATCGTCTCTGCCTTTTGTTCATCGAGCACCGCAAAGCGCTTGCCGTTAAGAGCCTTGATCTCGGATACCAGTTCAGCCTCATCTGTGCTGAACTCACTGTCACTTATACCTCCGAGGCGCGATATATGAGTCCCTATCTCTATGCCTTTAGCAGAAAGCGCAGAAAGGCATATCGCTCCGGCAGCTACCAGCGCAGCCGTTACTCTGCCTGAGAAATGTCCTCCGCCTCTGTAGTCCTCGTGGCCATGGTATTTGACGTAAGCGGTGTAGTCCGCGTGGCCCGGTCTGGCAAGAGGTCTGTCTGCCTCATAATCCTTGCTGTTCTGCGATGTATTCGGGATCAATATGCAGACCGGTGTCCCTGTCGTCTTGCCCTCGAACACTCCGCTGACGATCTGAAAATCATCCTTCTCTCGACGAGGTGTTGAGATGCTGCCGTATGGCTTTCTGAGTTCAAGGCGCGTTCTGATAAAGTCCTCATCTATCTTGATGCCGGGAGCAAGCCCATCGACCACTGCTCCCACAGCAGCTCCGTGGCTCTCTCCAAATATAGTTACCGCAACACTTGTGCCAAATGTATTCTTCATATCTACCCTCTATATATGACAAATACTGTTTATCCTGATCCTGAGATCCTCAGGCCCCATCTCTATTATCTCCGCCTTGCCGGGCTCAGGGACATATACTGTCTTTATTATTCCGCCGGCTGCTTTTTTGTCGTGTGTCACAGCCTCGAACACTGCCTCAGGATCGCACTCAGCCTGTACCGGAAGTCCCGCGCTTTCAAGCACAGGGACAAGTCTTTCTCTGACTTCCGGCGAGCACATCGGTATCATGCCTGTAGCCACGCACTCACCATGAAGTAATCCTGTCACGCTCTCGATGCCATGCCCTATGGTGTGACCAAAGTTGAGTATCCTCCTGAGTCCGCTTTCGCGCTCATCTTCCTCAACGACTTTTTTCTTTACCTGAAGCGCCTCTTCAATAATGCGCCCCATATCGAGCCCGCCTGCAATGTTTTCTTCTATGTAACTGAAAAGATCTGCATCAGCTATAAGCCCTGATTTGATTATCTCGGCCAGTCCGGCAGCTCGTTGCCTTGCGCTCAAAGTCTCTAATGTGTCTGTATCTATCAGCACGCCGCTCGGCTGATGGAAAGCGCCAACGATATTTTTGACTCCACCGAGATCGACTGCTGTCTTTCCTCCGATAGAGCTGTCTGCCTGCGAGAGCAAAGTCGTAGGTACATTGTAAAAATCGATGCCCCTCATATAAGTCGCAGCAGCAAATCCGGCAAGATCACCCGGCATACCGCCTCCAACCGCAACCGCGCAATCGCCCCTCGTAAAACTGTGATTCAGCATCACAGTCAGAAGTTTCTCCAAGTTTTTCATGCTCTTGGATTCTTCACCCTGATGCAGAGTCACAAGGACCGGTTCTTTACATTGGGCGACGATCTTCTCAGCATACTTCCCCGGCACTCCATCGTCGGTCACGACCAGGCATTTTCTGCCGAGATCGAACAGTTCAGATGCTCTGTTCAGGCAGCCGGCTTCGACGGTCACGTCATATTCTTTTCCGCCCGGTGATATGGTCAGTACCATAGCTTACCTCCCTGTGCTGAAGGTGTCATCGGTCAGACGACCTGCGATCTTGACTGAAAGACAAGCCGCGCTCAGGCCTCTGACTATTCTCTCCTCGCTGTCTGCGCTGCTCTTTCCTTCGAGCTCAACGTAGAAATAGTAATTCCAAGGAACATCCTTGATCGGTCTGGATCTGAGGCCATGCATATTGTAGCCATAAGCGCTGATGACGTTTATAGCCTTGGCCAGACCGCCTACTTCGTCCTTCACGGTAAACATCACCATAAGGAACTCTGTCTCCTTTGTGGTATCAGGTTCGCTTGCAGCTCTTGAGAGCACAACGTATCTGGTAGTACTTCCTTCGGTCTCGACGGCCCTTACGCTGTTGACGTGGAGAGTCCCTTCGTACAGCAGGTCATAAACCTTACCGACATCTCCTCTGTCACTGTTTTCAAGAGGCAATACAGCGATCTCGCACTCACCTTCTTCGACAGCTTTATACGCGTCAGCATAGCTTTCATAAGTCACGATATCCTCACTAGGGAATATTTTCTCAGCCGCCTGCTTATCCTCGGAATATTTCCCTTCGGAGCAGGCTATCTTGATACCGTTTATGAGGCTGTGTTGCCAGTTCTTGCTTATGTTCATGGTACTCTGCAGGAAACTGACGTAAAACGGTTTGACGTCCTCGCTTTTGATCTCTCCGGACATGTTCTCGATAAGGCTCTGTTCTCTCTCCTTGTCCTCAACAGGGATGCCGCGAGCGCGCTTGTATTCAGCGACATCTCTGACCGCGTCCATTCTCTGCTCGAACAGTTTTGCCATCTCAGAGTCTATCCTGTTGATAGTTTCCCTTGCATCTTTCAGTTCCATAGTTCACCTCTTTTTGACTTCTAAAAAACCGGCTGCGTCCTTTAGAACACAGCCGGCTTGGATAACCTAATCATATGATCTAAGGACAGTAAAATCAGAAGGCCTTAAAGTAGCCTCCAAAATAGCCCTTAAACCCAAATACGTTAACTGTCCCTGTCTTTTTCAAAATATCCTCCGTTGACGGATACTTCCGATAATTTAATGCCTGAAATTTAGCACTATACAGGCTTAAAGTCAAGCAAATTGAACACTTATCAATACTTGATCAGCCTAATTTTTCTTTTCTGCGGGATCCCTCTTCGAGAAGTTCTCTAAGCTCGTCCACATTCTCTTCACTGATAGCCTTTCGGTACTTGCTCATATTGTCTATCAGGGAGTCGATCTCAGCCAGAAGACAATCCTTGTTACTGATGAAGATCTCGGACCACATCGGAGCGTTCAGATAAGCCACGCGAGTCATGTCTCTGTAAGTTCCTCCGGCGAATCCGCCCTGTCTTTCTGCCGAAGGGCTCTTTATGTATGAACTGGCAATGACGTGCGAGAGCTGTGATGTAAAGGCGATCATGCTGTCGTGATCCTCAGCGGTAGTAATGGAGAATCGCCCAAACCCGAGCGGAGCAAGCAGTTCTTTGATCCTTGCGTACAGTTCTATATCGTCATATCTCGGAGGGACTATAACCATTGGGCAGCCGACGAACATATCATCCTTTGAATACTTGTATCCCTTGTCTTTGGTGCCTCCCATTGGATGGCCGCCCACAAATGTGAACCCGTATTCCTCCGCCAGCTTGAAGCAGGCTTCGCACACGTTGCGTTTTGTTCCGCAGGCATCCATCACCAAAGGCTTTTCTCCGAAGTACGGAGCCATATTCTTCACCCATTCTATCGAAGCCTCAGGGTAGAGGCATACGAAGATCAGATCACACTCCGATACGTTTTTCTCATTAAGCTCAGCGTCTACATCACCGCTTATGAGAGCAAAGCCAAGCGTGCTTGCTGTTCTGTTCCACGCGTATACGGTGTGCCCCGCCACATGATAGCCCTTCGCGATCGAGCCTCCTATAAGCCCGAGTCCTACAACACCTACTGTCATTATTTCATAGCCTCTCTTAGTTTACGCACTTCCTGAGCCAAAGTTCCGAAGGCCTCCGTCGAAATGGCCTGACCACCGTTACGTCTGGCGCTTCCCGGGTCATTATGAACGTCTATCATCAAGCCGTCTGCCCCTGCCGCGCATGCAGCCAGTGAAAGTGGCCTTACGAGACGGCTCAGTCCTGTGCTGCGACTTACATCCGCTATAACAGGGAGATGCGTCATCTCCTTGAGCAGAGGGATCGCGGATATATCAAACGTGGCTTTAGTCTCATTTGTGAATGTACGAAGTCCTCTCTCACAGAGGATGATATCTTTATTTCCGCCCGCCATGATGTATTCGGCAGACATCAGGAGTTCTTCCAACGTAGCCGAGACGGATCTTTTGAGAATGATAGTCTTGCCCGATTCCGCGGCAGCCGCGAGAAGCGGATAGTTGCACATATTGCGCTCACCGATGATGAGGATATCCAGATCCTTATAATTCGGGATGTCTTCTACCGAAATGAGCTCCTTGCCGGCAGGCATGCCTACATCTTGCTTCGCTTTCTTCAGATGCTCCAGCTCGGCAAGATTCTTTTTCTGAAGATTGTGTCTCGCCGTCTTAGAGCTTATCGACCCGCCGGTAAGTATGTCGGTGCCCGACTCTTTAACAGAGGCAGCCACCTGCAGGAGCTGTTCTTCGCTCTCTATAGAAGAAGGCCCCGCGATAAAGGCAAAGTTGCCTCCGCCTATAGACGCTCCTCCAACAGTAACGATTGTGTCATCAGGCTGAAATTTGCGGTTGCAGCGCTTGAAAGGCTCTGTGACCCTGCGAGTAGCCTGCACTATGTCGAGGCTCTCGATCATGTCGGTGTCGAGGCTTAGCACATCGCCGATGAGGCCGAGTATAGTCTGATACTCTCCCTTCGACACGTCGACGCCCAGGCCCTGCGACTTGAACCAATTGATCAGCTGATCGCGCTTTTCATCCGTAACATTGTGTCTGAGTATTACTATCATAGATCTTCCCTGCTTCTTAGTTTTTGGTTGAACGCAATAAGTATACCACTCAATAGTAGAGCATAAAATATGAATAATCACAAAAATAACATTTTTCTTATTGACATGCCCCAAATATAGTGCTACATTACGACTAAATTAAATACCAAACAAACCTATGAATGAGAGTGAGTAGGTTCCGATGCTTACATATGAGCGAGCCGCGGATGGTGAGAGCGCGGCATGCGGAGGCGGATCCGAATGGACTCATGAGGGCGACCGGAAAAGAACTCTTACAGTTCCGAGTATGGGAGACGGAGAGAAAACTTCGTTAACAAATGATGCGTATGTTGGTACGCAGTGAGTGGGCAGAGGCGACTCTGTCAAGCCGGGTGGCACCGCAGGAGATATTTATACTCCTGTCCCAGCAGTATTTCTGGGACAGGAGTTTTTTATTTAACCGACTGCCGGAAAAAGGTTGCGAAAGTAGAGCCATCGGGAGAACAGTGTTCAAAAAGGAGGAACAGGAAAATGGCTAAAGATGTTACAACGATCCCTTACAAGACATATCTGACTGAAGAAGAGATGCCAAAGCAGTGGTACAACGTTCGCGCGGATATGAAGAAAAAGCCTGCTCCGCTGGTCAATCCCGGCACTCTTAAGCCTATGACAGCAGAAGAACTCGAAGGCGTATTCTGCAGCGAGCTCGTGCAGCAGGAACTTGATGATACAACTCCATATATCGATATACCTGAAGAGATCAGAAGTTTCTATCGCATGTACAGACCTTCTCCGCTTGTAAGAGCATATTGCCTGGAGAAGAAGCTAGATACACCTGCAAAGATCTATTACAAATACGAGGGCAACAACACCAGCGGAAGCCACAAACTCAATTCTGCTGCCACTCAGGCATACTACGCCAAGAACCAGGGCCTCAAGGGTGTCACTACAGAGACAGGCGCCGGGCAATGGGGAACAGCCCTCTCGATGGCTTGCTCTTATTTCGGACTCGACTGTAAGGTGTTCATGGTAAAAACATCATATGAGCAGAAACCGTTCCGCCGCGAAGTAATGAGGACATACGGAGCAGAAGTCACTGCATCGCCTTCGGATACTACCGAAGTAGGACGCAAACTGCTCGAGGAATTCCCGGGCACCGGAGGAAGCCTTGGCTGCGCGATATCAGAGGCCGTCGAAGCGGCTGTTACCAGAGAAGGATACAGATACGTTCTCGGAAGCGTTCTTAACCAGGTGCTGCTCCACCAGAGCGTCATCGGACTTGAAACACACAAAGCGTTCGAAAAGATCGGCGTAACTCCTGACATCATCATCGGATGCGCCGGCGGCGGCTCCAATCTCGGAGGACTGATCGCGCCGTTCATGGGTGAAAAGCTCAGGGGAGAAAAGGATTACCGGATCGTCGCTGTAGAGCCGGCTTCATGCCCAAGCTTTACAAGAGGCAAATATCTCTACGATTTCTGCGACACCGGCAAGGTGTGCCCTCTCGCCAAGATGTACACACTCGGCAACGGATTCATGCCATCGCCTATCCACGCCGGCGGACTCAGATTCCACGGAATGAGCCCTGCCCTTTCGGAACTGTATGATCAGGGCCTTATGGAAGCAGTATCTTATGAGCAGACCGAAGTATTCGAAGCAGCAGAAATGTTCGCCAGAGTCGAGGGCATACTCCCGGCTCCTGAGAGCAGCCACGCCATAAAGGCAGCCATTGATGAGGCTCTGAAGTGCAAGGAGACGGGCGAAGAAAAGAACATCGTCTTCGGTCTCACCGGCACGGGATACTTCGACCTTGTAGCTTATCAGCAGTTCAATGACGGCACTATGACGGATTATATCCCTACGGACGAAGACCTCGAAGCGGGCCTCGCGTTCGTACCGCCACAGCCAGAGGAATAAGCCATTAAATCAGCTTCTCCTAATTAATCTCAATAGGCGCAGAAACGAAGACCGCCGCCAAATGGCAGCGGTCTTTGTATTGTTTTGCTTTATCTCTATTCCGGAAGATCATTTTTTGAGAAGCCCCATCACAGCGTCTCCATGATGCACTTCATCGTTCATCACTTCTTCGACTTCAGGGAAATCAGCTACAACGTTCCTGTATTTCTCGGCAGCGTCATACTCACCTTTGGCAATGATAGGATATGTCTTTTCTTTGCCCAGCATCTTATAGCTGATTTATTTCGAAGTCGTAAAGATCCTGTGGGTTCGATTCCCTAGTCTCTTTAAGGGAATCGAAGTTGATCCTTACCCCTTGAAAAACAGGCATTCTTAAAAATGAGCGAAATATAACTTCGCTTCTGTAGACCCGCACGGGACATCCCACCATTTTTACCCCAACGGCATGGACCAGTATAGACTTTTATGGACTTCGGTGGACTTTCCTCGAAACTCTCAAATACAGCAAAATCAAGGAATCTAAGCAAAATAAAGGACTCCGTGGGTATGTCTCGGAGCCCGATTTATGGAGCGGGTGAAGGGAATCGAACCCTCGACGTAAGCGTCTTTTTTTGAGGCGCTTAACCCATTGGAATTTCAGCATTTTCACTTCATCCCGCTAGTTTTTAATACAAAATTAATACAAAATTATAGCTCTAGCCCCTCATGTGCTGTAACTATGACTGTTCCTCCATGCTCCTCTGCGTACGACCTTAACTGTTTGTCCAACTTCTTTGCATCGGTCATATCTGTCAGTGAATTGATGAAATCGTAGGTTTCCGTGCTGAATTGTCCGCTTTCAGTACTATCAGTTTCCGGACCCGGGCTATCGATTCCACATGCTACAAGCTTGTATCTTCTGTCATATGCAATGTCGATGCTATATGTGTATTCTCCATCCTGATACTCATAATGTGTACTTCCAGCCTGTTCTTGAACACTATGCCCATTATAATTAAAGGCTATAAGCCCAAAGATTGAAAGCAAAAGCGGTATCGCTATAAATACTATGCCTATTACGGCAAGCACCTTCCATATCCGTCTTGCTCTTCTGTTTTTTATCGCAAGCTGCTCATTGAGCCTTGAAAGCTGCTCAACTACTGCATTTTCCTCAGCCTGTATCTCTAGTTTCGCACCAAGAAGTTCACCAACATTGGTCTCAAGTTCTTCAGCAAGTTTTGACAACAAATCTGCATCGGGTACCGACACCCCTTTCTCCCACTTTGAAATAGTTTGCCGTGTTACGTGAAGCCTGCTGGCAAGATCCTCCTGTGTAAACCCTTTGTTTTTCCGCAAAGTTCGTATATTTTCACTTAGCATGACGCCACCTCCGTCTCTATTCTGGCTTCAATATATTCAGAATAGAGCGTTGCATCAAGCAACGATAATTAACATTCATGTTTTGGTCTCAATCTATCTTTCTGTTAGCTCTTTCTTTTGCTCTTTCAGATATGTCATGCCTCATATAATCCACCGTCGTCAGTAAGTTCAACCTTCTGGATCAGATCCGTATCATCCTTATCAAAGATTATCTGCCAATCCATGTCGAAAGACTTTGCTGCCCCATCTTTGTCTGTGGCAATGACAGTTATAAGTGCATGCTCTATATTATCCGAGTCCTGTGACGCATCGTCTTCAATGCCAAAACTGGTCACAACTGTTTCTAGTCCATTTGCCTGAGCTACGCCAAGATATTCAGTTCTGAACCATTCCTTATAGAAAGTATCAAACATGCCATCAGCAAAACATCCTCCAACAGCTTTCTGCCAGGCTTCCTTCTCCTCTGTTGCCCTCTGTTCTGCTTCTGCAAGCTCTTCCTCAGTTGGCTCCGGTGCATCCAGACCTATTACAGTCTCTGCAGGATCGTACAAACCGTTGCCGGGATACTCAGTCATCGCTTTAAGCAGCTTTTCCTCATTCTCTGCACGCTTAGTAATGTCCTCAGTCTTGCATGCAGTCATCAGGGCCGCAATCAAAATGATTACCATTACCGATAATATATATAAATTGCGTTTTCTATTGTTCATGTCAGACCTTCTTTCTGTTTAGGAGATTTATCCATTCAGCTTCCCTCTGAAGCCTCTGTCTCTTGCTTTCTTATCAGCAATATCGACATTGACCTTGCCACGGTTCTGATCACTGACAGCAATGCTGCCCGCAAAGCATGACTTTATCCACTTAATCAACATTCTAATCATACTGCACGCCAATCATCCAAGCATTATTTGACACTCTTGTTTCATTTTATCCAGTAGAAAAAAGGGCTGTGCTCATGCATTTAGCCCCCTGTCCCATTCAAAGTATAGCATAGTTATCAGTTCAAAACTTTGATACAGTTTTGAAATTGCCACATACTCTTGATGTTTTTATTGGCATTATCTGCAGTGAAATTATTTCTTCCGCAAAGAAACATCTATTGATGTCCCTGCAGGAAGCTCTTCTCCCGCTGCAATACTCTGATAATAAACAACCGCTTCTTTCTCATTTGTAGTGTCATAATACAGGACGTTGCCAAGCGTAAGATTTGCATTTTTCAAGGCAGACACCGCCTCGTCCCGTGACATGCCACTTAAATCCGGGACCTTAGCCATACCTTCTCCCTCTTGATCAAAACGCACAGTGATTACAACGCTATAATCAGCCTTTGATGGATTATCTTCGTGGTTAATCAATGCATCTACTGGATCTATTCCGCTTATCTCACCTTTACCAAAGTAATAACCGCAAATAGCATACTCACGGCCTGGCCTGATGTTCTCCTCAAGTTCGGACTCAGATTTTGCCATGCCATATTCATCGAAGTCCGGGATATCTGATCCCATTTCCTGTTCTGCACTACATTTGCTTGACGCGTTAGTAACAATGAGTTTAACTTTGTGATTCCTATAATCCATGATAGCAGCAATTGTGCCTTTACCTTCATGGATTTCTTTGCCATTTTCATCAAACGATATAAGCTCAGTATCCAGTGTTTGAGCTTCTGATATTTGCTTTCCGTCCTTGAATTCATATGTGGTAAGTATGACTCTCTTGAAACTGTTGTCTACAGAGTAATGAAAGGGGCTCGCCTGCCCGGGCTCAAGCAGGATTGTCGCTGTATTATATTCATCTGTTGATTTATCATATGGTTCAAGATAATTATTACGAAAGAATCCCATACTATTCAGGAACCAGAAGAGCATACCGATCAGCAGAGCAATAAGAATCACTATAATAGTTTTAAGACGGTTGCCTTTAACCTTACCTTCGTGAGATACACCCATTATATTCTTTTCGGATTGTTCGATTATTTTTTCAGGTGCAAGATCTTCTCCAGCCAAAAATTCATTAAGCGTAATATTCAGTGCAGAACATAGTTCTTCATATACTGATACATCTGGCAGGCAGACACCGCGTTCCCATTTTGAGACAGACTTATTGCTCATACCGAGTTTCTCTGCGAGCTGCATCTGTGTCATGTCTAATTCTCTACGCTTTTCAGCAATATAACTGCCTATTTTTTTCTGATTCATGGATAAACCTCCAATAAAGATTATTTTATTCCATGATACTTCCTCCCGCAAAAAACAACAGCCCTTCAAAGTAGAACTGCCAGCGCAACAAGCATTATTGCGGGGTTCATCATTAATACTTGAAAAAAACAGCAGCCTTGTCCCCAGCTAATGTTTTGGATGTGTCGGATCACTCACTCTTCAATTATTTGCCTGCCAGACTATGGTTTTTGACTTGGCATCCATTATCTTGTCAAAATTCTCTGAACAGATCATTGATACTCTTTTGCTGACGTTGTCTGCATTAAAGTTTATATTAGAGCGCTCCACTGTAATTTCCAATGTATTCGGCTCATCACCACTTCCCAGTAAATATGTATCATAATACTTATCAGTTGTCAGAATGACTTCATATATATGGCCGGTGGTAAGGAGTCTGTAATAATCCGTGTCGTTTATTTCATGACGCTCTGGAGATATTGAGACCTTCTCTCCATTATCTTTGATGATATAGTCAGGCCCATCAGGATCAATATATGTTGCAATTTCTTTATCTTTATCTACAGTGACGTCCTCAAGAGTAATCTCCCTTACAGCGATCTGATAGTCCGAAGGTTTGAGCGTTGTAAAAGTGTTTTGCAGTATCAAAATAGTTGCCGGGAAAATAGCAACTGCTATTATAACTGCAATTACCATTTTGATTCTATGATATCTGCCTTGCTTCTGTTCCTTAGTTATCTCACTGACCATTTCTCTGTCTCCTTTCAGCATTGCATCAAGTGAAACGCCAAAAGAATCACTTAACAGTACTAAGGTATCAATATCAGGGTAACTCTTACCATTCTCCCAGTTTGATATCGTCTGCCTGGTAACGCTGCAGATCTCTGCGAGTTCATCCTGTGTAAGGTCATTCTCTTTACGGATCGTCAGGATTCTTTTGCCTAATTCCATCTTGATGCTCCTTGGTTTTGATTTGCACGGTCAGTGTAAGACTATTGTATCTCAAAGTCTATCAAAGGACTTTAACATCCAGCGAATTCATTTCGCAAAGAATCTTTGCATATCCAGATAGTTCTTTCTATGGACAAAGATGGAGACTTTATATCTTTTATGCATTATTGTGGTGTTCATCATAAATACTTGAAAATGCCGCAGCATTTGATTATTATAAGCATAGATAAAGGCTACCGATAGACGGTTAGCCCGCATATGAATTAGTTAGATAATAACCGCATCAATGTGGCGTTGGGCGGTTATTTTCTTTTGCCAAGGCTGTACCCGGCTACGAAGAAAGCGAGCGCGAAACCCACGATCTGCATGAACTGGAATACGTCCATAGCATTGCCCTCCTTTCTATCAGATTTCCACAAAGGATTTCTATATTACGGAGGGTCACAGTCCCTCCGGAGAGGGCTAACCGCCTACCGTGTATGGTAGCCTTTCCGAATTATAGCACAGTCGTATCTACCGTTCCATTGTTCTGTGCCTTGTATCTTTTTTGATATCGATCCTTCTTCCGGCAAGTTGTTCTGTTGCCATATCCATCAGTTTAGTCAGTGCTTTTCCCCACGCTTCTGCCCAGGTCTCTCTTCCCTGCCTGCTCAGAAGTCTGCACATCTCCGCAACTATCGCTATCGCCCTTACGAGTATGCTGTTATATTTTCCGGGATCGCCTTTGCCGCCTGCTTCCCTGATCGACTCTGTCGCCGGCTTGGATATCAGTTCCCGTTTTACCGTTATCAGGCTCTCTTTGGGTGCTCCATTACGGTATGCTGTCCATATCTTTTTGTTCCACTCATCCTTTAGTCTGTTAGTCTCCTCTATGAATTCAGCTTTTGGATTGTTCTTACCGATCTTCTTGGTCGGAAGGAACGGACTGTTCTTTGGGAACACCTGCATCTGATTTGGTTCAGACAGCTGCCTGTTCATGAGATCTGTGAAGAAAACCTTTACATCTTCTGTGAATGTTTTCTGCTTGAAGAGCGGATTCTTTTTGTCAAATAGATGCTCTTCATACACTTCACCTTTGGGTATCATGCTGTAGCCAGGAAGCAGTTTTCCTTCAGCGGTCGCTTCCTTTTTCGTCCTCACATGCCTGCCCTCAGGATCAAAGTACATGTTGCGTGTTGATATCTTTCTCACCGGTTCTTCCAGCTGCTGCCGCTCCGAATAGATCAGATGGATGTGATAATTCGTCTTCCTCTTGTTATGGTGAAGAGCTGCGATGCACTCCGTGCCATACTCTTTTCGGTAGGATTCAACAAAGCATCTGAGCAGTTCATCCGGATCATAGTAGGTCAATTCTCTCGGCAAAGCTATTATGAGTTCTCTTGCCTCAATGCAGCTTCCGCTCGTTCCGCTGCGTCTGAAGTCCGACTGATTCTCCTTCGCAAGATCCCGCCAGTACTTCCTCGGCACTGTTTCATAGACCGCATATAGGTTCTCCTGTTTCTTCTCATCGCTGATATATCT
>Ga0310695_10010065_pt1 | contig 13975 bp, 9 predicted proteins | sample RumenRJG_04DNA_FD_203882 | JGI IMG/M metagenome (GOLD analysis project Ga0310695, IMG submission 203882) | Bovine rumen microbial communities from Lethbridge, Alberta, Canada - RJG_04 (v2) (version 2) | ecosystem: Host-associated > Mammals > Digestive system > Stomach > Rumen | place: Canada... | reverse complement strand
GGCTTTCTATCCATTCCAGAAGCATGATCCAGAATTGCTGCTACAATGGCGATCATTCCTATTATGATGAGTAACGTTGTCATATCTAACTCTTTTTCTTCTTTTATTCATTTCAAACTGGGGTAAACGGAGGATATGTCAAAGGCTCTTTACTGGTAAACTTCCATTCTTCTGCATGGAAGAACTCTTCAAAAGCTATGGGGAAATCTTTATTCTTGGCATGCTCCACGATCTGCTCAAACCATTCCACATACGCTTTATCCTCACCTTTAGCCAAATCCAAAAATTTCTCATTTCCTCTTATGAAGTCATCAGCAGTTTTAAGATTCTGCCCTTCTTCTGGGAAAGCAGCACCAGTAGAACCACGCAGACATTCAAATGGAGTACAATCACCATGATGTTCAAATCTGTTATCTTGCATCAGCTGCTTAGGATAAATCATCCATCGCCAGCACATCCCATTAGGTGAGATACCAGGGAATAACCTTAATTGCTCATACCCTCGCTGATGAAGTTCATGAACAATCATTATCACTTCGTATGCACTATAATCTGGATTCATAACTTAATCCTCCTCTGGTGGTAACAATGGATCTGCAGCCATGGGGAAACTATCAGAAGCTTTAATAGGTATTATGGAACCAGAACCTTCTAATCCTGCCATCTCCAGATCTGTGATAGAATTACCTGTCACATAGAGATACATCGCTATCACTACTTGTAAGGCTGCATCAATCTCCTGCTCTGAAGCCGTAGGTGCATTATGGGATGTATCATTACGCCACTCGCGTAATTTGTCGAGGAACATATCGTACTTCTTCGCTTCGTCAGAGGTACCTTTCTTCAGATTCCACAAACAACTAAACGCATGGATAGCATCAGCAAGACTTGGTGATTTCCCGTCATGACCCTCGATTTCTTCATTATGTATCAGATAATAAAGCTTCTTCAGATAGGCCTCGAACTTTGTCACCAACGAGTTAAAGCACTGGATCTTATCCACCAGACGAATCTGGTCGTTAGTATAGATATTGTTCAGGTTGTGCTTAATCAGTTCATTGATACCATCAAGGGCTGGAATGCTAACCTGATTCAACACGAAGAACAACTCATCAACAAACTCTTCCAAAGAACGTACATGACTGCATACATCAGCTAGGACATTCTTCATAGCCTTCATCATACAATCTTTCAGCACGTCTTCATCATAAACCAGTTGTGCAGCCTTACCTGTGCGCTCTGCCAATGCCTCTACAAAGCGTTTCATCAGGGTCAGCGACAGGCTCTTTTCTTTCTCCAACACCTCAGCGAAGTTATAATACTTCTCTATCTGCATGGCAATCTTCTCGTCGAACTTATCCTTCACAATATTCAGAAGGATATCCCAGGTGTTGTTTGCATTGAAGGCGTCCACCACCTCAGGATCAACAAGGATTTCGTCCCAGATAGCTTTCAGGATTTTATCGTTCTCGTCAAGGAAACCTTCATAAGGGCTGTTTACCAGATTCAGAATCTCCTTGATATTCAGTTTATCCTCTTCCTGCTTACGCCCAGGCATACCAATACGACTACTCTTCAGCGTCTGCTCTTCGTCTTCTAATTCAAGCTGTCCTTCAAAGTTCATCTGAATACGCAACTTATTTAAGTCGATGCGTTCCAGAATCTCCATAGGCAACACTTCTTTTGTATAAGGCAGGTATTTATAGAATACCTTGCAGAACACGTAATACTTCTCCAAGTCTGGATCCACGAAATCCATCAGTTGGGCCATAAAACCATACTGACGCACATAACGGTTCACCAACTTACGATAGAGATCTTTATCCTCATCACTCAGAGGAACTATTCTATCATTAATGATACGTTTCAGGATAGATGGCACACCAACGGCTTTATCCTTATCCATCAGGTCAGCCACTACCCTATTCAACTCATCTTCACTGAAGATGTTCCATTTCTCAATATCATCCTTTAGCACATAGAGGCGCTGGGTGTCCACTTCGCCTTCAAGTGTTGTCTCTGTATAATATTGCTGGAAAGCCTTTTTCACGTTCTCAGGATCATTGCGGAAGTCTATCACCATGGTATCTTCCTTTTCAGGATAGCGACGATTCAGACGAGAGAGGGTCTGAATACACTGGATGCCACCAAGACTACGATCCACATACATCGTGTGAAGCAGTGGCTGATCGAATCCTGTCTGGAACTTCTCAGCCACAATCAGAATCTTATAATCATCCTCCTTAAACTTCTCTGCGATATCATTATCCGTCACTCTGTCATCATTCATGCTGGCTTCTGAGCATTTGATACCATGACTATCCGTCACCTCTCCAGAGAATGCCACCAGCGTCTTGATCTTACCATCATACTGGTCCTCAATCAGTCTATCCAGCAATCGCTTATAGTCTGCTGCAGCCTGTCGTGAGTCAGTTACCACCATTGCCTTTGCCTTACGACCAATCTTATTGATGGTGTGATGCATGAAGTGATCCAGCATCATGTTTGCCTTTCGCAATTTGATATAGGCATTCTTGTTCAGTTCATCATAAATCACACGCAGGGCTTTCTTCTCTTCAAAGAGCTTGTCACGATCCTCGTCTGGATTCTTCTCGATAAACTCAAACATGGTGTGGTAACTCTTATAGTACTTAACCACATCCAGGATGAATTTCTCATCGATGGCCTGCTTCATGGAATAGAGGTCATGCGCCTTGCCATTGATGCCATAGAGGGCATAGGTCTTATCCTTAGGCGTGGCAGTAAAGGCAAAGTTAGAGATATGCCCCATCTGTCTGCGCATCACCTGCATATAGGCCATCAGCGCATCCATATCACTCTCAAACTCCGTGGGATCAAATCCCTCCACTTTTCTCAGGTCTTCATCTGTAGAAAGCGCATTCATCAAGTCCTTGGCACTCTCATTGCCTATAGCCGTATGGGCCTCGTCGATGATAATGGCATATTTACGATGCTGTTCACGCCTCAGGTCTTTCAGCGCATAGGCAAACTTCTGCACGGTAGAGATGATGATACGATGACCTTCATTCAGTGCTGTTGCCAGATTCTTAGAGCCCCTGCGGATATCCTTCACAGTACCAGCCACAGTCTCGAAGTTTACCACATCCTCTGCCATATTGCGATTCAACACAATACGATCTGTCACCATGATGATGCTGTCGAAGATAGGTGTCTTATCCGGATTAGCCATATTAGCCAACTGGTGTGCCAACCATGCCATCGACTTCGTTTTACCTGAACCAGCAGAGTGTTCTATCAGGTAGTTATGGCCTGGGCCCTCCTCTTTCACCATCTGGCGCAGTTTCCTGACGGCTCTCAACTGATGGAATCTGGGGAATATCACCACAGGATTACCCTTGTTATCATTATAACGCTTGATAAAGTGTTCGATAATGTCGAGCAGGGAGTCAGCACCAAGAATATTCGACTCTTCTCCTTCCACGATACGCCACATATAAGATGTAGGATAATCGCCATCCACAGGAGGATTCACGCTCAAACGATTGAAAGGCAGAAAATCCGTCTCCTCACCCTTCAGCTTCGTTGTCATAAACACGAAGTTATTATCCATTACGAAATGGACGAGGCAATTACGCAGCATCCTGTTCTCTGGGTTTCGATTATAGCGATACTGGTAAATACCATTGCCATAATTCTGGTTGGTGCCCTCGTTCTTCAACTCACAGGTGATCAATGGCAGACCATTTATCAGGATGCAGAGATCCAGCTCATTCAGGCTTTCGTTCTTACTTTCGCCATAAGGAGCTATAGAATTACTATACCGCATCTGGCGCACCACGCTGAAGCAGTTCTCGTTGTAAAGCTGCCATGAAGGACTGTCAGGGCTGTCGAGCACAGGTTTGAACTGCACAAACTTCACCTTGGCACCCTTGATGGTAAGACCTTTCTGCAGAAGTCTCAGGATACTGTCACCACGATTGATAAAGTTATTGTACTCCTTGATGACTGCATCCGTCTCGTGGCCGGGGAAGAAGGTCGAAAGTTTCTTCCATGTCAAAGTCTGCGCTTTAAGGAATCGCTCCAGCATCTCCTTATCGCAAAGCGTCTCGATGTCGAAGTTAGCACTCTTGCGCTCATTATAGAGGATACCATTTGCCAGCATCTGGGTAATATGTTCCTCAAATCGGGTCTCATTCAAAAGGTTTGCCATAGATCGTACTGATTAAATTGTTTATCAACACACTTTTCTCTTACCAGTCACCACTTCTGTGATGATGCTCTGTTTGAGTTCCTGAAGGAGTTCTATCTGATGCTCTGCCTTTTCGATAGACGCATCCAGGCGAGCGGTCTGGGATTCAATATATGATACAATCTCCTCCTGCTCAGAGAGAGGAGGCATAGGAATAACGTAATTCCTTATTTTTTCTTGTCCAATGGTGGGGATGGTACTGCCTATTACAGTATTATCTACTTGACTTTGGACAATATCTGTTGTCAATAGATAATAAAAGAACTTACTATTACAGTCTTTAAAATCCTTAAACACTACAATCTGCGGATTAATAGTTGCTTCCATAGGCAGATTCTCAACATATGCAGATTTACCATATGTAGAACCTGTTTTTACAAATAAAACATCGCCATTATGGATTTGTATTTCTGGCGACTCGTTATATTTGAACCAAGACAGATAAGTACAAGAGTCATAATTCATTCGACCTTGCATATTTGATGGACTTAATGTTATTGGACCTTCACCTTCAAGTACCAGATCTTGTGTGGTATATCCACGAAATCCAATTCGTCCAAATATCTGTGTACAATGCTTTATCCTTTTTATATCCCAATGCTCAGGAACTTCTCCAATCCATTCTACTCCAGAATCTTTGAGTGGAGCATCAGGATTAATACCACGAGTAACGGCTTGGGTAATGATATTCTGTCTCAGTTCTTTCAGTAACTCCACTCGTTTCTCCTGCGTCGCAATAGCCTTATCTATCTCACCACATTTCTTGTCGAGATAATTTGCAATTTCTTTCTGCTCATTGATAGGAGGTACTGGTAATATAGTGTCTAAAATGTCGTACGTAGACAAGTGCTTGACTGTGGTAGAATATGTAACATCGTTTATACACTTTAAAGGGAATCCTAGCATATAATACGCATATTTTTTATCCAGTCTATCGGTCTCGACTAATCTACAAACTCTTTGATTAAGCAATCCCTTTTCACCTTTCCATAGAGATATATTAAAGTCGCCGTCCATGCCGATTAACACATCCCCATTATTTACAACCGATTCTTCGGGGTATTTGCCTTTATATCTGACCTCAGTAGTCAGATTTGTTATATCTCTAATGCGAATTAATGGCAAATAGCTATCATCTTCATCATAGGTAAACAAATCAGAATTAAAAGGAAAACCAGATACTACTTTTGTCGAGTATTTGCCTTTCAACAAATCCCAATGGCTTGGAATCTTTCCAATCCACTCAACGCCACTGTCTTTATATGAATCGTATCGTTTCATCGCTCTTCTCTTTTATCGTCACTAACCAACAAACGCTTCATCTCTTCCTCAGAAGGCAACAACTCACGGAGACGATCTTGTGTCACCTTATAGGTAGCTACACCCATCGGCTTGTTATAGTCCTGCAACACATACTCAACATAGGCTTTGTCTGCATCCTTGCAGAGTATGATGCCAACTGAGGGATTCTCGCCTGGCAGACGCTCATCATCGTCAAGAATACGCAGATAGGCAGCCAGCTGGCCTAAATAAGCAGGTTTAAAGGCACCTTTCTTCAACTCAACACACACAAGTGCCTTCAATTCCCGATTAAAGAACAGCAAATCAACCCAATGGTCATGCCCCATCTTGTCGTAATGCACCTGATGACCATGATAAGTAAACGACTTGCCAAAGGTCATGATAAAGTTCTTGATGTTCTGAACAATGCTGTTCTCAATCACACGCTCATCAATATCCTGAGGATCGCGAACACCCAACTCTTCCACGTTGATATAGTCGAGCAGATACTCATCTTTAAACATCTCAATAGCCTTGAGTGCCTGCTGTTTCTTGGGTAGGGTTTTCAGGAAGTTATTAGGCATCTGAGCCTGATGGTGGAACAAATCGGCCTTCAGCATATCGCGCAGTTCGTACTTATCCCAACTCATGGCTGCACACTGACGGATATAGAATACGCGCTCTTCGAGTGTTTGGGTCTTTGCAAGAATCTCCATGTGCAGAGTGAAACCTAAGGCAAAGAAATCCATCAAATCTAAATCGCCCGCCATTGGCTGGCGATTTATGTCCAGGAGTTGCGTCGTGTTGATAATATCTTTATTTTCAGATGTTTGCATATCGACAGCCGTTGGCTGGCGATTTGTAAGCATACTCCACTGCTCATAAAACTGGCGCATATTCTTGATATTCGAAGGTGAGAATCCACGCAGTCCTGGCAACTCCTTCTGTAGTGTCTGGCTGATGGTCTCGATGGCACCTGTTCCCCATGTGCCTTCACGCGAGTTCTCCGACACGAACTTGCCGATGCTATAATAGAGAGCCAGTTGTTCTCTGTTTACAAGTTTTGCTGCACGATACTGACTTTCCAATATCGCCTGCTTAATTGTTTTCACAGCAGCCAGCATATCTGTATCCATCTTCATCATCCCTTCAAAGCCTTCAATTCGTTATCCAACTCCTTATCGAGCTGGTTCAGTTCTGCCAGAATCTCCTCACTGCTGCGCAGGGGGCGATAGATGTAGAACAAACGGGTGAAAGGGAACTCTACACCTAATTTGTCCTTCGAACGATCCATCATAGCATCAGGAGCGTATGGTCTCACCTCACGCATGAAATACTCTTCGATATCTTCTTTCTGAGGAATCTTCTCTGTATCATTCAAGGCTGGATTGATGGCAATGCCACTATCCGCATCAAGCGGTTTCTCAAGAGCCATTACACCATCTTCCATGATAGTGCCTAAGGTCTTACGGATCAGTTTCACCTGAGCAGCAGTGAACTTCACTTTCTCATGCTTCAACATGAGGAACAGGTTATAATCCCCTAAACTTTGACACTTCAGCACCCTTTTCCATGTGGCCATCACCTGCTCCAGATAGGTTCGCTCTGCATCTTTAAGGGTGGCTTGCTCCAGTGCAGCCATCGCATCCTCATAATTGTACATAAGATACAGAGGTCGGCAGGTGGCAACAGTGGTATAGCGGAAATCATCGTAGTCAAGCAACTTGGCTATCTCGATATGCTCTTTCTCCCCTGTCTTCTCATACACGATATCACGACTGCATGACTTGTATTCACGATAGATGTTGAGAATATCCTTGGCACCCTCCTCGCTGATTTCAAAACGCTTCTTACCTAAGTTCTTCTGCAGAAGATGGGTATATTCCGTATGGGCTGCATCGATAAAGAGCACCTTCTCTCTGCGCTCCTCAGGGCGTTTGTTGTCGAGAATCCAGAGATAGGTGGAGATATCCGTACCATAGAAGAGGTTCTTTGGCAGAGCCACAATACAATCCAGCAGATTCTTATCCAACAGCATCTTACGGATATTGCTCCAGCCACTGCCTGCGTCGCCATTGAACAGGGGTGAACCATTCAGCACGATACCAATACGTGAACCATTCTGAGGATCCATCTTGGAGATCATGTGCTGCAGGAATAGCAAAGAACCATCATTCGTGCTGGGGAGACCAGCTTCGAAACGACCTCCTGAACAATTATCAGCTATCACCTTTGCCTTTACATGCTCATCCTTACCCCAATCCACACCAAAGGGAGGATTAGCCAGCATAAAATTAAACTGCTTGCCAAAGAGTTTATCGTCACCAAGGGTATCGCCTTGGAATAGCTGTTCATCCAGATTCTGATCGTCGCCCTTCATCAGCAGATCACTTTTACAGATGGCGTAGGTCTTTTCGTTCAACTCCTGTCCATAAAGATAGACCTTCATATCCTGACGACCAGAAATCTCCTTCAAGTACTCCTTTCCAACTGTCAGCATACCACCAGTGCCACAGCAGGGATCATAGATGGAGAAATGACGACCTGGTGCAAAGAGCTGCTCCTCTCGTCCACACATGGTAAGCGACACCAACAGGCGAACCACCTCACGAGGGGTATAGAACTGACCCGCCTTGGTGTTGCTGGCCTCCTTGGAGCGACGGATCACGATTTCAAACACTGTTCCCATCATCGCATTGCTCACCTTGTCAGGATGCAAGTCAGCACGTTGCACAAAGAGCTGAATCACAGAAAACAGTTTGTTACTACGCTCCAACCTCGAATATAAAGGAGAAAGGTCTATTTCTTCTGAATCCGTATCTGTATGCACGAAGTTGGCCAGAATATCCTTCACATTGTCAGTAAAGCCTTCGAGATAGGTAGCAAACGACTGCCCGATCTGACTGGGAGCACCCAACAGTTTCTCAAAGGAAAGACCAGACGTATTGAAGAACGACAAGCCATTCTGTCGCATCAAAGCTTTCAACTTAAACTTCTTCTGGGCATCTGGCAGATCCTTAATCTCAGCCATGATGGCATCGCGCTTCTCGTCGAGCACACAGTCCAGACGACGCAGCAGCGTGAAGGGTAGAATGACATCTTCTACCTCAGAATCATCATACAGATTACGGATAATCTCCTTGATATCCCAGATTACATTCGCTAGTTCTTGTTCTGTCATAATATGTTTTTAATCATTTCAATTTTGCCATGCAAAGATACCACAAAAATCCGAATTACACAAATAAAACCGTAGTTTTATCGGTATTTAACGCAAATATTTCTCGTAGAAGTCTGGCCACTTGTGTTCAATGAAAATGGCGACACCTACCAATACGATCAAAATAGGTATAGTCCAAAGGCCAAAAGCTAAGAAAGCAAAGAAGAAATACCACAGATTTTTAACCGACTCACTCATACGCAACAAGAATTAAAATTAAACATCTTTTTCTTGCTGCAAAGATACGAGCTAAGTGTGCAGGTTTTCTGCGTAGTTGACAACTAAATATATGCAAGCATGATATAGCGATCTTGATTTTTGTATTTTACGCATGCTACTTTATCACCAACTTTTAATGTTTTATCATTTAATATAAGTGTATCTTTTAATTGTAGTGTTCCGCTGGGAGACTTCGTTATCTCACCATATCGACGAATATTAGAATTTGATGTATAACGTTCAAGTGATTCTTTCTTTAGCAATTCCATGTCATCTGATAATGAAGAACACCAATTCATTGCATCAATTAGGCAACCTATAAGAGTTTTATTCAAGAATGGCGCCTTATTCTCTCTGATAAGCTTACGAGACTCCATGTGCGAACCTTCATTGGCAATATTAACACAAAAACGAAAACTCTCCTGAACATGATTTGGAACAAACTTAGTCATCATTCCCAAGCAAACAGAGCACTCATTCAAATTAGTTCCATTAAATAAAACAGGAAGAGCCCCCATTTTGTTTAATTTACCCATCAACCAATCTAATACTTCTCTTACTCGATTTGGAATATTAGAATCTGTTTCTATTCCTCCTTCTTCATATCCTACAAGAAGATCAAGGAAATCTGCATCGTCGTAAAATTTACAAATATCGGAGTATTTTTCTTTTATCTTATATAAATACTGATGCTTGACAGCTATCTTAATGCTATCAAGCAACTCTTTATACTCTGAAGGCTTTTGATAGAAGCGTTTTTTGTCATAAGGTCTGTCACTTATCAAGAACTCCACTTTATCCAAGCCCTCATAATCGCCTGCCGTATAAACGAACCAAGGAACATCGGGACGAATATTGACAAGTTCGAAAAGGGCCTTCTTTAATGCATCAATTGAGGCTTGCTCTTGCTCTCCAGCTATCTTGCAATTGGCATCTAATATAATTGCATCCCATGCTTTTGTTTGATCTTGCAACATATTTATACCATCATTTACACAGATGACATTCTCTATATCAACCCCATCTTTATATGCATTGTTGATAAACATTTGCTGTGGAATATCATCCACCCAAAGAACTTTCAGCATCACATTATCATTCATTCTTCTAATCCTAGAGGTAATACAATTTCATATTCAGTACAAAAACCAGCGACATCATCTGGGTATTCATTCAGATGGATAGACCCACCATAATGCTCAATAATATCTTTTAATTGCCAGGTTCCAATTCCGTCACCATTACCATAGCCCCATTCAAAGAAGCGATTACGATCTAAGGACGGATGAATGGGCGTTCCATTATTAGAAACACAGATTTTGACAGCCGGATTATTATCAATCATATCATCATCAACAGAGATTCGAATACGATAATCATTACGCTCCTCGTCCGTAAAACCATATTTCGAAGCGTTCTTTATTATATTCTCAAAGACAGTAGAAAGCTCGCTCTCGTTAGCTAGTACAATATACTTTCTGGAACCTTCTAGATGAATATCTTGACGCATAAGGAATTGAAAATCGAAATTCTCCTTTAGATGAATATTAGGAAGATTATTCAAAAAGTCGTCAATGTCAATCATTGATGGCTTACCCCATTCTTCCCTATCAGTCAGGTTTTTTACCAAAGAATCTATCCTATTGATGATATTATGAAGTATGGTAAAATAATCATCAACCGTCTCCCCAGTTTTAATTGCAATCACATCAGTATCTTTTAAAACACCGCCATTTTCCTTACGGAAATCATCTAAGGTATCGAATCCTGGTACCAGATCGCCAAGAAGTTGCCCTATCCTGTGCTTACGCTGGCGCAACATTTTGATATAATCTTCATGCTGCTTATCCTTTAAAGCGACAAGTTCAGCATTAACCTTACTAAAATATAGATTCTTCCTTTCATCAACCAGTTTCCGCTCTTCTACCAAAGCCTGTCTGTCATTACAGGGTATCGCGATACGAAGACACTTAAATTCATTGATTTTTAATATGGGGAGAACATCCCCCTTGGCAAGTAATGTAACTTGCTCTTGGATATATGACTTATAAAGTTCCAAAACCAAATATTCTGGTAAGACAGCGTTTTCTTTTATATACACTGCCTGAATCGCATCTTTTTTATAATATAGCTTCTCGCCATTCGGATTCAGAAGAAATGTAGGTCTCATTGATGATACTGCAGAGAAAAGTAGTGCATTACCCTCAATGACACCATATCCCTTCTTGTAATCATCCTCTTGCAGAGAGTCCGCATTCAAGGGCGTAAATTCGTCTTTAGAGAGCAATGACAGTCTAATAAGTTTCCCTCGACCTGCATTTTTTGCGGTCTTAGAAATACCCTCAACAAGATCCCCCATCATTTTAAGAGTAAAGCCCTCTTTCGGCATGAGATTAGACAAGAGATAACGTCCTGGAGCCATGTCGAAGGCATTCTTTTCGATCTGTATATTAGAGACAGATACTCGCAGTTTAAAGAATGTGTTTTCTGAGAGTTTTTCTGCCATATTGCCTTCAGAATCGAAAGTATAATGGGATGTATACTCGTTATGGTATAGTAGATTTGCCACAAACTCTACATCAAGAATACCATTTCTTATCTTCATATATGTAGCACTCGTAGCATTAATAAAAGCCACTGATGTGTGTACACTATTACGGATAAACAATATTGCAGTTCGAGCAGAAGTACCTGCGAAGATTCTCTCTGGGAGATACACAACAGACTCAAGAATACCCCTTTTGATGATTCGCTCTCTTATATCTAGTGTATCCTTGCGAGTCAAAAATGACAGGGGAACAACACAAGCTAGAAGTCCATTTTCGGCAAGCAGATCAAGTCCTCTTCGAATAACGAAATGATCAGCATATTCCTTCTTGCCGAGCTCGTTCTCAATCTTATACCCAAATGGAGGAGTGCAAAGAATATTATTTGCTTCACCTTCGCGCCAATTTGTGGAATCACCAAGAATATAGTTTTCACTATCGCACTCATAAGCCATGAGGCGAAGTTTACCCAATGCCCAAGCCTTGCGGTTAATTTCCTCGCCATAATAATAATCACCCAAGCTTCTGACAGGTTCAAAATAGTCAGTTGTACTGCATTCGTAGTTGCGCTGAATATTATAAGAAGCAATACCAGCAAATGGATTATAGATAGAGCCACCATTGCACTGGGTCAGAATAAGACGAGTAATTTCCTTGGGTTGAGAAAAACGTATTTCTCCAGAATAAGACATGACCTTATTCATAGCGTATTCGAAATCTTCAACCCAGAACCGATGATTCCATCTCTTATTATCCGCTATTTCTTCTTCAGAGAGAGACTTATCATTATCTTCATGGGCAAGATATTTGTTCGTCAACATCATACTGAAAAACATCAATGCAGCAGATGTGTTAGGAGCAGGATTCTTTATGCCAAGTATATCAATCAACTCAAAAATCTGATCATCGTCTGGAGCTTCTACAACTAATGCTACAGATCTCCCTTCTTTAATCATTGGTAATAGATGAATAAAGGGCATCATAACATAAAAGTCTCTATCTTTAAAAACTGCATCATTTAATTTCTGCAAAGCTGTTTCAAAATCAGACTCCTCGTCATAATCAGGTCCTTTCCTGAAAACTTTATCCAACAAATCTTCACCAAAGAACTCGTTTAAAATACCTCCATCAACTTTAACAAGAATATTAGGATCGTTTTCTTTAAAATCAAATTTATACTTTAACATGTTCTTGTGAGCAAGATACATAATAAGCAATGGATAATAGGAGCCAGGGATTAGCTTCATCAGCGAATCAAAAGAATTCTCATAACTCTTAAAATCTACACTCAGGTCTGCAAACTTCAACATACACAAAAACAAATTAAAAATTCAACATCTTTTTGATTTCCGCTGCAAAGGTACGGGCTAACTATGCAGGTTTTCTTCATCGATGCGATATTTGTAACTCATAGCGCTAATTTCTTTCTTTATCATTATTCTGAGAGAGGCTGGAGAAAGCACCTCTACATCAGAGCCATAGGAAAGTAATAGCGCGATAAGCTCCTTATTGATCTTTACATTGATGGTTACACGGGTATAGCCATCTTCCTTCCCTACTTCGCGTTGAGTCAGGTGAAGTGGTTTGGTCTTGATATAGTTATAACGATGGTCTCTTATGCGCAAGAGCACATCTACTGGCTCCCATCGCTCCGGCACCGTAACACCTATCACATCATCGAAATATTCGCTGAAATCAACCTCGGATTCCACATAGGGCACGTTGATCACTTCAAAACTTTCGATACGATCTAAAGCATAGTGGCCCAAAGTGTCGTAACCTACAGCCTGGGCTATCAGATACCAGCGATCATTGAACTGTTTCAGGTGGTATGGATAGATGCGAGCCTCATAAGCGTCTTTGCCAAAGGGGGCATAAGTGAGCTTCAGCACCTTCTTATTAAGAATGGCCTGCAGCAGATCGCCAAAGAGCGAGATATTTTTGAGATCCGGATTAGACTGGAACGACACCACTGAAGAGGAGTCGCTGCCAAACAATCCACTCTCGATCTGCATCAGCAATGTACGAGCCCAATCCAAAAGTGGCTCTCCCCCATAGTTCTCCAGCACATTGACAGCTGCCTGAATCTTATTGCGATCGCTGTCGTTCATGCGGAATTGAGGCAAAGTGAAGTTGGTGTCGTAATACCTATAGATACGCTTGCGCCCATTTTTCAGATTCTCATCGAGGCGAATGTTATAAGGTGGCATCTGGAGATTGGCAATGTCATTCTGCACCGTCCGCTTGGAAACGCCATCTTCCATATCAAACTCCCTAAGCATAGCCTTATTACACGCATCAACCAGATCGTCGATGGTGTATTCTCTGTAGAGGTCTCGGAAGCATTTATTCAAGACCTCATACCTTAATTGTACTTGCTTATCTACAGGCATAGGTATTTTTGTTATTGATCAATTGCAAAAGTAAGAAATAAATTGGAAATAAAGAAAGAAAAGGGCGAAAAGTTTGAAAATAACG
>Ga0310695_10010058_pt1 | contig 13980 bp, 10 predicted proteins | sample RumenRJG_04DNA_FD_203882 | JGI IMG/M metagenome (GOLD analysis project Ga0310695, IMG submission 203882) | Bovine rumen microbial communities from Lethbridge, Alberta, Canada - RJG_04 (v2) (version 2) | ecosystem: Host-associated > Mammals > Digestive system > Stomach > Rumen | place: Canada... | reverse complement strand
GACGAATCTAATGAATTTCACAGAGAGGTAGTGCGTCCCAAAGTAACGGAACTTCTATCTCCTAATCCTGCGGATTATATTTTGGATATTGCGTGTGGCAATGGAAATTATTCTTCGTATCTTGCAGGTTGATTTCCGATCTCAGCCGAACACATTGAGCTGATGGCTCGCTCCCGCAGTTAACCGAACGCCCCCGCGGCCCCTCTCGGGCCCCGGGGGCGCCATTTTCCCAGTTGAAGGAATGGTGGAGATGTGTTTCGATGGGTCCGGTGGCCATGCCCCGCCCGCCGCCCGGCACCTCTTCCCAGACTCAGCCGGACGGTCGGTCCGTCTATTCCGTTTTTCTCCTAGGCTAGGCCAGCGGGGCATCGCCCCTCTCTGCGCGCGCCCTCTCGATGAGCCCCGGCGTCAGGTCGAGTTCCCCGATGGGCACGTCCCCCACGCCGTAGGCGTCCAGCAGCGCCGCCGCGTCCTCCCCGAGCATCGCCCTGAAGGCGCGCGCGGGCGTCGCGAAGCCGAGCGCGCCGCGGGGCTCGGAGTTCACGTGCGACATGGCCAGCGCCAGGTCGGCCGGGACGAGCCGGTCGAACCTGATTCCGGCGCCCTTGGGCAGCAGCTTCCTGATCTCGACGTGGTTGCGCTCGCAGGCGCCCTTCTGGTCGCTGCGCCTGGGGTCGCAGTAGAACAGCCTCGTCTCGCCCGGCCCCTCGCCGAGCAGCGCCGCGATCGCCGCCTCGTCGGAGAACTCGGCGCCGTTGTCGGTGAGGACGGCGCGGAACACGCGGCGCGTCCCGTCGGCGCCGAGGATGGCCCGGACGCCCCCCAGGGCGTCCGCGACGCACCCGGCGGTCTTCTCCTCCAGCGGCAGCGCGAGCTGGAGCCTGCTGGGGCGGTGCAGCAGCGTGAGCAGGCAGGCGGAGTCCTCCCGGGCCCCCTCGACGGTGTCCATCTCCCAGGCCGCGGCGCACGCGTCCTCCCCGAGGGCGAGGAACGCGGCATGCGACCTGCGGGCGGAGTGGCGGGTCGCCGCCCGGCCCGCGGCGCGCTTCCTCGGCCTGTAGCCGACCTTGCGCCTGAGCTCCATGCTGGTCATGCCGTCGTAGCCCGCCGAGACCCAGCGGTAGATGGTCGACGGCGACAGGTCCACCGGGCCGCCGTTGCGCGCCGCCATCTGCTCGGGCGACAGCCCCCGGCGCAGGCAGTCCCTTATCGCCTCCAGCCTGGCCGCCGCGGCGGGCTCGTCGGCGTCTATCCCGCGCCTGGACGAGACGAGGACCGAGTCGGCGCACAGCTGCGCGGCCCGGGCCTCGTAGAAGACGTGGGGGCGGCGCTTGCAGCCGATCGCGCGGTACCGGCCGCAGCCGTTGCAGCATCGCGGCCACGCCGCCAGGCGCGGGCAGGCCGCCGACAGGTCGGCGGAGGCGTCCACGCGCTCGCCGCGCCTGGCCTTCGGCGCCGTCACGAACCTGTGCGACGCCACCTCGGCGCTCACCGTCGAGGGCGACCTGCCCAGCTCCCTCGCGATCTCCCTGCACGACGCCCTGCGCTCCAGCATCCTCTGGACCGTGTCCCGCTCGTGCCTCGTGAGCCTTCCGTAGGCCCTCGGGACCGCCCTTGCGGAGCCGCTTTTCTTCTTTCCGGACATGCCGTCCTCCGATCTCCCGGGGCCGGCCGATCCGGCCCTCAGGGTATCGGGTTCCCACATTCATCCGCACATGTACGGATGAATGTGGGAGGTGTTCGGATAAAGTTGATAATCAAGGATTTCTCGAACACACCACTTCTGACCTGTGGGTTTATTGCTTTCTGGGTTAGAGTGTGAAAGACTGATTTGAGGCTCGAATCATTCCCACTCTACGATAGGGTTCGGCTTGCGCAGAAGCTCTTCCTCAAGATCCGTCGGGACTACTTGCAGACAGGGTCATTTCCCGAAGCCATCGATGCTGATTGGTGAGGCGGCGGTCCAACAGGGCCGCCGCCTCGCTTGTTCTCTATGGGACGGCCGTCTCTATCGGCGGTACCCCTCCATCCGGTCTGCCTCGCCCGCAAGCCTGCAGCAGGCGTAGGCGGTCAGCGCGATGACGCCGAGCGCCACCAGGATCGCCTTCCTCACGGGATCACCTCCTCCCCCTGGCCGAGGTCGGGCATGGTCTGCGTGACGCGGCCGCGCTGGATGTGCGGGAAGCCGTCGTCGGGGTCGTCGCCGTCCCACCCGTCGTCCCGGCGGCGCCGGCGGAGCTCCCACACGCCGAGCGCGACGAGCCCGGATCCGCTGGCCACCATCGCCGCCACGAACGGCCCGAGTCGGGTGTCGTCGCCCGTCTTGGGCAGCAGTCGCGGCGTGGTCGGGTTCTCGGGCACCTTGGGCTCCTCGACGTGGACGGTCTGGCCCTCGTCCTCGAGGTCCTCGTGCGTTGCCACCGTCGCCTTGCCCTGGGTCAGCACCTCAAAGGCCACGAGGTCGCGCCCGCCCAGCTGCGATGCGTCCAGCTCGAAGGTGACGCTCACCTGGCCGTCGGCCTTCTCCGGCGTGAACGACGTGCCGGCGGTCACCGGCTTGCCGGACCCGTCGGTCACGGGCTTTCCGGTCTCGCGATCCATGAGCGTGCCGGTCACCGCGTACTCCTGCCCAGGGGTGAGCCCCTGGTAGGACACGACGTCGACTACCTCGACCTTGGCAGCCGCGACCGTGTGGTCGCCGTCCGCCTTGTCGGTGGCGGTGGTGCCGATGGAGACGACACGCACCGTCTGTCCCTCGTCCTCGATGTCCTCGTGGGTGGCCACGGTGATGTCCCCGCGCATGAGGACCTCGAAGGCGACCAGGTCGTGCCCGGCCAGCTTGGAGCCGTCGAGCTCGAACGTGACCGTCACGGTGCCGGACTCCTCCTTCGGGGTGAAGGTGGCGCCCGCCGTCGCGCCGTCGACCGCCTTGCCCGTGGCCTTGTCCATCAGGGTGCCGGTCACGACGTACTCCTGGCCCGGCGTGAGGCCCTCGTAGGCCACCTCGTCGGCGATGCGGAGCTTGGCCGAGGCCTGAGCGACGTGGTCGCCGTCGGAGGCGTCGCTGGCGGTGGTACCGATCCTGGGGATGCGGACGGTCTGGCCCTCGTCGGAGAGGTCCTCGTGCGTGGCCACGACATGTCCCCGCCAGGAGACGCGCTCGAAGGCCACGAGCCCGTGCCCGGAGAGCTGCGAGGCGTCGATGGTGAAGGTGACCTCGACGCTCCCGCTCGCCTCCTCGGGCGTGAAGGTCGCGGACGCCGTGGCGCCCTCGATGGCCTCGCCCGTCGCCTTGTCCACGAGCGTGCCCCCCACGACGTGCTCCTCGCCGGGGACGAGCCCCTCGTAGGAGACAACGTCGGTGATGGTGAGGGACTCGGACGCCGCCGCCTCGTGGGCCCCGCCGGCCGTGGCGGTGGTGCCGATCTCGGGCAGCGTGACCGTCTGGCCCGCGTCCTCGATGTCCGCGTGCTCGGCGACCTCGGCCTCGCCGAGGTAGAGGCGCTCGAACACGACCACGTCGTGCCCCGCGAGCTGCGTGGCGTCGAAGGAGAGCTCCACCGTCGCCTCGCCGTCCGGGGACTCGGGCGCGATCTCGGCGGTGGCGCTGACGGCGTTCCCGTCGGGGCCCGCCACCGGCTCGCCGGTCGACTTGTCCATGAGGGTGCCGACCAGCTGGTAGGTCTGGCCGGGCAGCAGGTTCTGGTAGGCGACCGTGTCCGCGACGGTCACGGAGTCGTCGGCGAGCGCCACGTGCGCGCCCGTCTCGGAGTCGGCAGCGGTGGTGCCGATCTCGGGGACGTGGACCGTCTGGTCCTCGTCCTCGATGTCGGCGTGGACCGCCACCTCGACGCCGTCCTCGAGCAGGCTCTCGAACGCGACGATGGAGACGTGGTTGACGTAGTTCACCTTGAACGTGAACTCCATCTCCACGGTGCCGGAGCTGGTCTTGGCCTTGAAGGTGGTGCTGGCAGTTGCGGGGTTGCCGTCCGCGTCGAGCAGCGGCTCGCCCGTCGCCTTGTCCATGAGGGTGCCGTTGACGGTGTACTCGCGGCCCGGCTCCAGGTTCTCGTACCAGACCGTGTCGGTGAGCGTCATGTCGTGGTCGCCCTTGGTGATGTGGGTCCCCTCGCGCCCGGTCAGCTCGGTCTCGATGCGCGGGCCGGGGCTGTCGTCGACGGTGCCGCCGTCCACATCGGTGCCGTGGCGGGACACCGTGATCGTGAGCGTCACGAGCTCGAGCCCCTCGTTGGCGGCCACGCGCAGCTCCTCCACCCGGTAGGTGTCGAAGGGGAGCGCCCCCAGGCTGTCGATGGGCTCGGTCGTGACGTCGGTCGCGCCGGTGAACCACACGCCCGCGTCGGGGTCGAGCGCGGCCTCGTCGACCGTGCCGTCGGCGGAGACCGCCGCGTCGTTGGCGTTGGTGCGCTGGGAGTGCGGGTTCCAGGAGCTTGCCGTGTCAATCTGCCCGTTCGCGTCGGTGACGACGACGTGGGACTCCCCGGTGGTCTCGGAGGTGACGAGGAACGGGATGCCCGACAGGCGGTCCATGCCGCGCTCGCGCACCTTCACGAGGTGCAGGTCGCCGCGGATGACCTGGTCGTCGACGGCCTCCTCGGTGGTGTTGAGCAGCGCCACGGACCCGTCCTCGCGGACCTCGAAGGTGCGCGACCACCCCTCGTTCAGGAGGTAGCCCCTCGGGGCCTTGGTCTCGCGTACCACGTAGGTGCCGTAGGGCAGGCCGTCGGAGGCCACGAAGGCGAGGCCGTCGGCGTCGGTGGTGAGCGTGAGGCACTCCCCTCCCGGCTGGACGAGGTTGTCGCCTATTAGGACTCCCCTCTCGCTTGCGTTGTAGACGGTGAGCTCGGCGCCCTCGAGGGTCGCGCCTCCCAACGGGCGGAACCGCAGCGTCTCGCGGTCCTGCTTGGCCACGTCGAGGCCGCCGCGGATCACCTGGTCCGCGTTGTGCTGGCCATCGCCGGGGCTGTAGGCCTTCCCGTCCTCGCGGACCTCGAACGTGAAGGACCAGGCCTCGTCCGGGAGGTAGCCCGTGGCGGGCTCGGTCTCGCGTACCTCGTAGGTGCCGTAGGGCAGCAGGTCCGTTGGCGTCGCGAGCGATCCGTCGTCCGGGTCCGCGGTGCCGCTCCACACGGCCTCGTCCTTCCCGTACGACTTCCCGCCCACGATGACGGGATTGGCGCTGCGGTTGTAGATGGTGTACGTCGCGTCGAGAGAGGCGTCGCCCTGCGGGGTCGTGGAGTCGAGCTCGAGGTCGCGCTTGGCGAGCGACATGCCGCCGTGGATCACGTCGTCGGGGGCCTCCGGCGCCACGTAGGTCGTGACCGCCTCCGCGGTGCCTTCCGCCGTGACGCGCACGGTGTGGGGCCTGCCGTCGGTGAGGAGGTAGCCCTCGGGGGCCTTGGTCTCGGTCACGACGACCGTGCCGAGCGGGATCGTCGGGTTGCCCTTCGAGTCGTGGTAGAGCTCGTCGCCCGACACGAGGTGATCCCTGTCGAGGGTAGCCCTGCCGTCCGCCCCGGTGCGCAGCACCCAGGTGCGGGCGGGCTTCCCCTCCGCCTTGGCGGATGCGTAGTACTCGACGCGGAACTCCGCGCCGGCGAGCGTCGCGTCGCCCTGGGCGGTGCCGCCCGTCTCGGAGTCCACCTTCGCGACGGCCAGGCCCAGCGGGTTCGACTGCGGCTGCTCCGGCGCGTCCACGTGGGAGTCCTTCCCCGCGCTGACGGTGACCTTGTGGGCCTTGCCGTCGAGGGCGTATCCCTTGGGCGCCTTGGTCTCGCGCACCCAGTAGGTCCCAGGCGCGAGCTGGTCGACGGATCCGTTGCCCTTGGAGTCGGTGGTGATGGTGGCCACCTGGTTCTTGCAGCCCTCGTCCGTGAACACGCCGTACTCCGCGCCTGCCAGGCTGTAGAGCCCATCTGCCGCCGAGATGGACGTGTCGGCCGAGGACTTGCCCAGGCTGATTGAGCCGAAGGGCAGCACCTCGACGACGCTCTGGACCGGCGCCCCGTCGTTGTACCAGACGCGGCTCATGCGGTCCCACTCGCCGCTCTGTCCCGCGTGCGCGCGGGCATCCGCCACGACGGACTGGATCTTCCCGGCGTCGGACCGGCTGACGCGGCCCCCCGCGCCCTCGTAGATGTTGCCGCTCATGTCGGCAACCGAGTACGCGCCGCTGCCGAAGTCGACGCTCGCCCCGCAGAGCATCCACACGGCGAGGTTGATCGACGAGTCGGGCGTGGCGAAGCCCTGGGGGTTGCCCGGCGCTACCTGGCTCATGAGGTAGGCCAGCGCGTGGGGGTCGGGAAGGATCCCGGATGCCTCGCCCGTCCAGTCCCAGCGCGTGAACGTGTGGTAGTCGGGGTTGCCCCGCTCGGGGTTGATGCAGTATGCCTCGTGGCCGTCTTCCGTGCCGAACGCGATGAAGCCCTCGCCGCCGTGGGTCGAGCTCGTGATGGTCATCGAGCCGCCCGCCGCGTAGGCCGCGACCGGGGCGAGCGCCCCGAGGAGCTGGGATGCGACGAGCACCGCCGCCATCGCGATGCCCCCGAGGCGCCGGAGCATGTCCCTTTGCCACCTGCGCATCACTGCTCACCCCGCACGGCCTCGGGCTGGGGGTCGCCGGCGCCGGGGCGCATCGCCTCGGAGCAGGCGCGGGCGTCCTGCGCGTGCTCGGCGAGCGGCCGCGGCGCCTGGTGGAGCTCCGCCCAGCGTCGGCGGGACTCGATGAGCGCCTCCTTGATGGCCTGGGGCGGGACCTTGCGGGTCTCCACCTGGTTGCGGCCGTTCTCGTCGGGGATGGGGTTGCCGTCCGCGTCGAGCACGGAGCGGCGCAGCCACACCTCGCGGTCGGCGAGCAGCGGGATGTCGCGCCAGTGCTCGCCCTTGAAGCGGCTCTCGTCGACAAAGAGCGCGCTGAACTGCCAGCCCCCGAGGTCCTCGCCGTCGACGACGGTCCCCATGGGCAGCGTCACGAGGTTGAAGCTTCGATCCTCCCCGCTCTTCCAGTCCTGGTAGTGGATGTCCTCGCGCACGAAGTTCTCGTGCACTGTGAGGTAGACGCGCTGGCGCCCCTCGTGGTTGGTGTCGGCCATCGGTGGCCTCCCTTCCGCCCGGCGCTGCCGGGCCGATGTCTGTTTCCTTCCTATGCCTGCCCTCGGGCGGTGTCTCTCCCTTCCTATCCGCCCAGGGCGTCGCGCGCCCAGCTGCCGGACTTCGCCAGGCTGAGCACGAGAAGCACGCACATCGCCATGTACTGGAGGGCGTAGCTGAGCCCTCCCACGACCGAGTCCGCGGCCGTGCCGGTGCCCGCGCTGGCCGCGTCGAGCCCGCCGAGCACGACGGGGAACGCGACGAGCAGCACGAGCGTGATGATGCCGGCGAGACAGGTCCCCGCGAAGTGCCGCAGGAACGAGACCCCGGCCTGGCGGGTGTCCTCGAGGCCCATGAGGGCCAGCGGTATCGGCGAGAGCGCCGCCATCATGTAGATCTGGATCGCGCGCCCCCAGGTCACGACGAGCGCGACCACGTAGGCGACGATGACGACGAGCCAGGAGACGAGCGCGACGACGATCATCGCGAGCAGGGCCGCCACGTCGTCGTCCTCGGTGACGACCGAGACCTCGGTGAGGTCCATGGCGCCGCCCGACCCCACGACCGAGGCCGCGCGCCTGATCGCGAGGCGCGCCACCTCGTAGAGGGCCCGCATGAGCTCGAAGGAGTTCTGCACGAGGAAGAGCATCACGGCGAAGAAGACGAGCAGGAACACGACCTCCCTCACGCCGGGCATGCTGGCGTTGCCGTCCATGCGCTGCGAGATGTGGATGAGCTGCACCGTGAAGACGAGCGACAGCACCCCGCAGCCTATGGGCAGGACCGCCGACTGCCAGACCCCGTGCGCGATGCCGTAGAGGCTGGCCGAGCCCGCCGAGCCCAGCATCGTCTCGAAGGGCGCCGAGAGCACCCCGTCCACCCCGATCGAGGCGAGCACCTTGGCCTGGGCCCCGAAGATCCAGTTGGCGCAGTCGCGCAGCACCCCGCACATCCACTCGTTCACGTCGTCGCCAATCGAGGCGTAGGCGGGCGTCGGCGCGAGGATCGCGAGGCCGACGGCCAGCGCCACGACGAGGGACGCCGCGAGGCGGCGCCTCCCCCTAGCGCCCATCTGCCGACACCTCGAAGGTCGTGCCGTCCCACGCGACGGAGACGGTTGTGGACGCGGGGTCGTCGCAGGCGAGGGTCGCGGTGACGCGCCCGCTCGCCGTGTCGAGCGAGACCTCGGGGGAGAACGTCGCCGTGGCGGCGTCCGGGACCCACGTGGCGCAGAACGCCTCGACGCCGTGGGCGAAGCCCTGCCAGTCGCCCACGAGCGAGAGGTAGGCCTCGGGCACGCCCTCGATGCGGACCGTGCCCGCGCCCTCGGCCTCGACGTAGGTCCCCGCCAGTCGGAAGGCGCCTGAGGAGACCGTCATGCGGCCCCCGTCGCGCCCCAGGCGCAGCTCGTCGTCGAAGGTCGCCCCCTCGGGCCCGACGCAGCGGACCCGGACGAGCCCCTCCGACTCGCCGAGCTCCTGGAACGACGTGACGGTGAGGTCTCCCTCCGCCGAGCGCTCGAGGAGCGTGCCGCCACGCACCGAGAGCGTGGCCCCCGACCCGTCCGCGGCCTCCCAGGCGCGCGTCCGGACCTCGTCGGCCTCGCCCTCGGGCTCGGGGATGCGCCAGCGCGTGGTCGCGACCTCCTCCTCGGTGGCCACCGCCTCGGCGGCGGCCGGCTCATCCTGGGCCCTCCTGGCCACGCACCTCGTGGCGCACGAGACCATGCCGACGGCGACGGCCCCCGCCACGGCGAGCGCGATGATCGTGTTCCTTCTCTCCATGTGTCTCTCCTCCCTATTCCAGCGGGATGCCTCCGTACCAGCCCCAGCGCGGGGTGGCGCGCGCGGAGTAGTAGGCCACCCACTCATCGACGGGGGTCATGCGTATGTAGCCGACGTTGTCGCGGACCATGCCGCCTCCCACGTAGACGGCGACGTGGCCGTAGATCTTGCCGGCCTCCGAGGCGGGCGATGACGGCACCGCGATCACCATCCCGGGCCTGAGGGTCGACAGGTCCGAGCTCGTGCACCACGACCAGTAGATGTCGCGTGCGTCGCCGCCGTACTGGCGCCCCAGCCCCACGCGCTCGTAGACGCGCATGACCCACTCCGCGCAGTAGCCGCCCTCGTGGTAGGTCTCCGCGAAGGCCGCGTTGACGACGGCCTGCTGCCTCGCCGACGCGTCCGCGCCGAGGTCGAGCGCGCCGGTGACATCGCCTCCCGATGCCTCGAAGTCCTCCGCGCTCATGGAGTCGAACCGCCTGAGGCCGTAGGAGTCCATGACCGAGACGAGCGCCGCCACGTAGTCGGAGCTCGTGGCGTACCCCGCGTCCTTGAGGCCCTCGGCCATGAGGTCCGAGTCGCGCTCGGCGATCGCCCGCCGGATGATGGGGTTGTCCGCGTAGAGCGGGTTCTGCAGCAGCACGCGCGAGCGGAAGCGGATCGAGGCGACCTTCGTGACGAAGCAGGTGAAGTAGTCGGTGATGGTGACGGACACCCCGTCGTACTCCTCTCCGGTGAGCCACGCCTCGCAGCCCGAGACCTCGGGGCAGTCCGCGAAGCTCGGGGACCACTTGATGCCGAAGAGGTTGTTGTCCCGCTCGGCGAGCCCCGAGAGGTGGTCGCCCACGCCGGACTCGAGGATGATCTGCGCGAGCGTGCATCCCGCGGGGTGCCCGTACTCCTCCTGGCACTCGAGCGCCTCGAGCACCATCTCGTAGGTGATGTAGGGCGGCAGGCCCGCGACCGCCCTCTGCGTGTCGTCCTCGTGCTTCCAGAACCCGAAGAGGGCGCCGAGGAGCTGGCTTGCCAGCAGCGCCGCCAGCACCACGGACAGGGTGGCCGCGGCGGCGCCGGCGAGCGGCGCGGCGATCGACGCCAGCGCCGCGACGAGCCTGTCGCGCACGCGGCGCCCCGCCCCCTGGGCGACTGGCGCCGCCGCGGACGGCGCCACCTGTGCGGCGTGGGCCTCTCGGATGGCGGACGCCACGTTGGCCCGCCTCTGGCGCTCCCTCGGCGTCGGCCTCCTGCGCGCCGAGCGCGAGAGCCTCCCCGGGCGGGACGGAATCGTGGCGACGCGTGGGTCACGGCGCGGGGTGGGCCTGCGTCCGTGCAGACGCTCGGCGGCCTCGCGGCCGCCCTCGGTGTCGATGCGCCGGCGCGGCTGGCGCGTCCCCGTTGGCGCGGCTGGCGCGTCTGCGTTGGCGCGATCGGCGAAAGTGCGTTGGCGCGACTGGCGGGCCCGCGTCGGTCGCTGCGGGCCTCCCGTCGCGTCGTCTGCTGCGACGGGCGCCCATCCCGCGTCCTCCGCCTCGGCGGCGCCGTCCGAGAGCCGGTCGTACATGCGCCGCTTGAGCCTGCCCTCGGCGATGGCGATCGCGTCGTCGGAGGCGTCGTGGTCGCCGTCCCCGTCCCGGTCGCCGCCCAGCGCCCAGTCGGCAGCCTCCGCCGCCCTGCGGCGACGGTCCTCGAGGCGCACGGCCTTGGCCGCTGCCGCCGAGGCGCCGGAGGCGGCCCCGCCCCGCCTGGTGGCGGAGAGGGCGCCCTCGTCCGATCCGTGCGCGATGCCGGCGCTGACGGCGTCGGTCCTGCCCACGCGGGCGACCGCGGCCGCGCTGCCGCCGCGCCTGGTGGCGACGTCCGGGCGTCCCGTCATGCGAAGTGCCTCCCCGGGGGCGCCATGGGGTCGGGCACGCGGTGGGCGAGGCGCGCCGTGTCGCCCGCGGCCCGCCTGGCCTCGGCGACCTCGTCGGGCTTGGTGTTGAAGAGGTCGTAGAGCTCGCCCCTCGGGAAGTCGTCCTTGATGGGGACGCGTGCGGCGCCGGCCACGAGCAGCCCCTCGCCGGGGCGCACCGACTCGTCGATGTAGGTGGCCTCCTCGTCGGAGAGCCCGAGCAGGTCGACCCACGCCTTGCGGTCGAGCGGCGACTGCTTGTGCAGCAGGATGAAGTCGGAGTTGAGCACCATGTTGCGCGCCTCCTCGTGCGCGAGCATGTAGACGCTGTTCTGCGTGATGCCCGTGCAGACGAGGTTGAACTTGCGGCCCTCGGCCCAGAACTTCGAGAAGTAGCTGACGATTGCGGGGTGGTCGAAGAGCGACTGGACCTCGTCGATGTAGAGCCAGGTGGTGACGCCGCGCTCCCAGTTGCGGTACATGAGGTTGCGCACGGCCTCCAGCGCCGTGAGCATCGCGAAGGTGCGCATGTTGCTGGAGAGGTCCTTGAGGTCGACGTTGGTGACGCGGGCGCCGAAGCCCACGGTCGACTCGTGGTTGAAGAACGAGAGGGCCCCCTTGACGTAGCGCTCGTAGCGCAGGGCGATGTCGCGCGCCTCGGGCTCCCCCTGCTCGAGGAGCACGTCGTAGAGGTCGCCGAGCACGGGCACGCGGCCCGCCGCCCCGCAGCGCTCGTAGGCGAGCTCCACGCAGCGGCTGATGATGGACTTGTCCGCCTCGGGCAGCCCCTGGCTCCCCTCCGCCATCGTGGCGCCCGAGAGCGCGAGGAACGCGTCGATCTTGAAGGCGCGCTGCGCCGCGGGCGGCTGGCCCGCGACGTCGGCGAGGTCGAAGGGGTTCAGGCAGGCGCCCGACCCCGGCCCGAGCTTCACCGAGACGCCGCCGTTGGGCACGACGACGCTCGCATACTCGCCGGCCGGGTCGAAGATCACGACCTGGTCGTCCCTGTACGCGAGGATCGTGTTCTCGATCTCGCGCTTCACGGAGAAGGACTTGCCGGAACCGGGCTTGCCCGAGACGTAGCCCATGGGGCTCGCCAGGCTCTTGCGGTTGCATATCACGAGGTTTGAGCTCACCTTGTTCTGGCCGTAGTAGCCGCCGCCCTCCTGGTTCACCTCCTGGGTGGCGAAGGGGATCTGGATGGCGACCTCGGCCGTGGTCGAGAGGCGCCCCACCTCGACGTGGTTGTTGCCGAGGGGCAGCACCGAGTTGAGGCCCTCGCGCTGGCGGTATGCGAGGGTGGAGAGGTCCACCGACCACGAGCGCGCCGTCGAGATGATCTGCATCACCTGGTTCTCGAGCTCCGCGCGGGTGCGCGCGTAGGTGTGCACGAGCCCGGTGTAGGCGAAGAGGCGCTGGTTCTTGTTCTGCAGGTGGTCGAGCAGGTCCTCGGCCTCGGCCTTGGAGTACTTGAGCTCCGAGGGCAGGATCTCGAAGTCGTAGCCCTTCTTCACGGCGCTCATCTGCTCGTCGATGATCTCCTTGTCCATCCAGGCGAGGCGCTGCTTGACGAGGGCCACCGCCTTGGCCTTGTCCATGCCCTGCACGTGCAGGGTGGCGCAGAGCGGTATGGGGAGGTCGATGACCGACGCGAGGCAGCGGTCGGAGAGCTCGCTCCCGAAGGAGCGGACGACGAGCGTCTGGTGCCACATCCCGTCGATGCGGAGCTGCGTCGTGGACCCCTCGGGACGGAGCTCGATCGCGTCCGGGCAGACGAGGTCCTTCGTGCGGAGTCCCGTCGTGGGCCCCACCATCGACCAGTCGAACACGAGCGGCCGTCCCGGCCGGAGCAGGTCGTTGATGGCGCGCAGGCGCGCCTCGCCGTCGAGCGGCTCCACCTCGCAGCGGACGCGCGAGAGGGCCCCGGCGACGCTGCCGCGCACGCGCGCGAGCATCGGCACGGCGGCCTCGACGTCGCGGGCGCCGACCGCGTAGGTGATCGTGCGGGTGCGCACGAGGTTGGAGACCCCCTCGCGCATCTTGTCGTTGAGGATGCGGTTGTACTCCCGCGCGTAGCGCCCCGTTACGGGGTCGGAGTCGTCGAAGAACGCGCGGTTGCCGACCTCCTCTGCGGGGATCGGCGTGTTGGCGACCGAGAGCTGCAGCGACGTGTCCGCCCCGAACGAGTCGTAGAGCTGGCAGCAGGCTGAGAAGATGGCCTCCTGGGCCTCCTGCCGGGCGGACTGGTAGCTCACGTCGGAGAACGACACCGTCTGCGAGAAGAGCCCGCGCTCCACCTCGCAGATGCCGTCGCGCCACATCGTCTCGAAGCCGATCGCGCCGTAGACGTCGCGCGCGGCGCGGCGGCGCTTTCGCTGCTTCCTGGTCCTCGAGGAGAGCTCCCTCTCCTGGTCGCGCAGGCGACGCTCGACGGACCGCCTCGAGCGTGCGCGCTCCCGCTCGCGGTCGCGCGCCTCCCTACGTCTCCTTGCTCGGCTCACGGAGCTCCGCCCCCTTCCTCCGCGCGGCACGGCGGTGCCTGCGGGTGGTCTTTGCGGCCAGGCGCCGCGGCCTGGCCCAGGTCTGCCGCCAGCTGCTCGCGTAGGCGAGCTCGGACGGCCCGAAAAGGTGGTCCCACAGAAGCGGCGCGAACCGCTCCGCGGGCATGCCGTGGGGTCTCCAGAACCCCAGCAGCCAGAACGGGACGCTCGCGCACATGACGGGCAGGCTCGCGTCGGAGACCGCGATCCCGAGACACCAGTGGCAGAGCGCGGCGGCGGCCACGCTCGCGGCGAGCCCGAGCGCCACGCAGCAGAGCGTGCGCAGGCTGAGCTTGCCGACGACCTTCTCGCGGTACTCGCCTATGTCCTTGTGCACGGCGACTGAGAGCGACACTGCCGGGCCCCCTAGGCCGGGAGCCAGGACGTGTCGAGCATCCCGAAGTAGACGGAGGCGGCGATGATGATGCCGCCGCCCGCGATGGTGGAGATGGCGCTCGCGATCTGGGCGCCTCCCTGCTGCTCTCGTATCGCCAGCCCCAGGCTGACCGCGCCCCAGACGACCAGGAAGCCGCCGAGGAACGACACGCAGCCCGAGACCAGCGTGATGATCTCGTTGAGCACTCGTGTTTCCCTTCCCTGCATGGCCGGGGCGCGGGTCCCGTCCGCGCCCCGTGGGTGTCTTCGTCATGACGGG
>Ga0310695_10010057_pt1 | contig 13982 bp, 9 predicted proteins | sample RumenRJG_04DNA_FD_203882 | JGI IMG/M metagenome (GOLD analysis project Ga0310695, IMG submission 203882) | Bovine rumen microbial communities from Lethbridge, Alberta, Canada - RJG_04 (v2) (version 2) | ecosystem: Host-associated > Mammals > Digestive system > Stomach > Rumen | place: Canada... | reverse complement strand
AGCGTTCCCGGAGCGCCGGATGCGACTGCAAATTTCGCGAGGTCGGCCTCTTTGAACACGCCGTCGCCGAGAATCGTGAGAAGGTTGTACCTGCCGGCGGGAACGGTGTTCGCGCCCGCGTCGCCAAGGCGTATCGTGACGCGGCCGGTTTCGGGAAGGGTGAACGACTGCGCCTGGATCGCCGTAGGCGCGGCGGAGGCGGAAGACTGGTACGGCTGGAGAACCGAGCCGGCCTCAAGCGTGAACGAGGCGTCCTGCTCGGAAGAGAACGCGACCGTCTTCTTGAACGCCGCGCCGGAGCGGACGATTATCTCGCCAGGGAATTTGGCGGTAGAGCCGTTGAGTCCTACCATGCCTTCGGCGATGTCGATCTTGCCGGGGAACGCCGGGACCCAGTTGAACTCGAAGAATCCGGAGCCGATTTTCGTGAACGTGCCCGTGCCGTAGTTAATCTTGCGCGTCCAGATGACGTTGAAGTTCTGCGTGTCGAAAATCCAGCCGCCCGGCCCGATTGTCACGGGGTGGAAAATTTCGCTAGCGTTTCCAGTCTTGCCCGTGAAGGAATTGAGGGCTCGCGTGATGCCGCCGTCGACGGTGAACGAAGAATTGCCCTGCCCGGGATAAGTGCGCGTTGAATCGTGGTCGTTGAACGAAATGTTGCCGAATTCAAGAATGCCTCCGTTTCTGACGACGATGTCGAGAGCATGTATCTGGGCGTTGTCTGCGTACGTGCGGATCCTGTCAGCGACGCTGAGCCTGCCGCCGTTCTCGACCGTTATGCGCTTCGTGCCGTATTCGCGCATGGTGAGTGCGCCCATCAATTCAAGGCTCGAGCCTTCGCCGGAAACGAGAATCTCGGAAACGCCGCGGTAGATGTCGTCCGCCGTGGTGTAGTCGGTGCCCATCAGGAACGTGCTGCGGCTCACCACGCGCGCGCCGTCCGTCACGAAAAGCCCGCCGTAGCCGCCCGAAGCGTACTTCCCGTCGTTGTAGCAAAGCCAGATTTCCTGCGCATCGAGAAGCGAGCCCGCGCCCGCGACGGAAACGACGCCCGTGGGGGAGGAGGCTGCGGAATCGCTGCCGCCGACCAGGAGGTGGCGGCCTGTCGTGAACTTGGCGCCGCTTGCGATATAAAGGCTGTTGGAGACGCCGCTTTCGGAATTGCGGCCGACGCTCCCCTTCGAGTCCGACTGGTCTGTCGCCGTCTCCGTCAGCGTCGCGCCGTTTTCAAGGACGAGATGCGAATTGTGGTTGAGGACGATGCCGCTCGTCGCATTGGCGTTTACGATTTTCGCGCCCGCTCCCGCCCTTACCGTCATGTCCTGGAACTGGCGGTTGGCGCCGTCGCCGGAGATAAAACCGTTGAACGTCAGCGTACCGTTCGAAAGCGACACGTCCGCAGGCGAAGCCGGCGTCGAATACGGGAATCGGAACGAGTACGCGACAGGGCTTGCGCCGTCAAGGTCGATGACGCTCGTCTTGTTGGTGAAGAAGGCGGTTTTCGTTTCGAGGAACGTCCCGTTGACCGTTCGCGTAGGCATGCGCCAGTTCTCGCCCGTCCACTTGCCGTTGAATCCAGGCGCGTTCCAGATCGAGTCCTGCGCGCCGATCGGAAAGTCCAAAGCGCCTTGCGCGTTGAATGTGGCCGCAACCGCCGCAAGAAAGATTGCGGAAAGCGCGGATGCCTGCATCACGTTCTTTTTCATGGCTTCGTTCCTCGTTTTCATTTTCATTGCATTATTCGTTGTAATGCAACACCTGATTCAGCGGGATGCGACGATTATATCACCCCCCCCTGTTAGTCAAGGGTAATTTCTTTTTTCACAATTCCCGAAATTGCCGCTTGAACGCAAACGGCTGTTTTGCTACAATGCCTTTCACCGACAAAAAGGAACAACATGAACAAATACGCAACTTTTCTCGCCGCGCTCGCCTGTGCAGGCGCCGCCAATGCCGATACGCTCGTTCTCAAGGACGGCGACCGGCTCACCGGAACCTTGAAAACCGTCGCCACCGACGGCACCGTCACATTCGCCTCCAAGTACGCAGGCGAAGTCAAGGTAAAGCAGGCCGACATCGTCAAACTCACGACCGACGCCGATGTCGAAGTGCAGTACAAGGACGACAGCCGCGAAAACGAAAAGGGCCGTCTCACGGTTTCCAAGCCCGGCGAATACCTCTTCGCCCCCAACGCCGCCAAGGCCCGCAAGTTCAACCTTGAAGAAGTCCATGCCGTCAATCCAGAGCAGAGCGCATGGCACGGCGCGCTGAACGTAGCGCTCAGCGCGACGCGCGGCAACACCTACGGCAGCGCGGCCGCGGTGAACGGAAACGTGACGCGCCGCTTCAAGTACGACCGCGTCTCCGCCGACGCCGCCTACGACACTTCCCGTTCCGGCTCGCGCAAGGAGAACTGCTCCAAGACGTCCGACCGCATCGTGGCGAACGCCCAGCACGACCACTTCTGGCTTTCCAAACTCTACACCTACGAAAACGGCAAATACGAACACGACCGCATGCAGAACCTGGAATGGCGCTTCCGCGTGGGTCTCGGTCTCGGCTACCAGTGGCTCGAAAACCGCAAGTTCGACTCCATCGGAACAGTTTCGTTCAGCCAGGAAGCAGGCATGGCGTTCACCAAGGACCGCTACCGCCTCACCGCCCATCCCGAAAACTCCTACGCCTCGGTGCGCTACGCCCACCATTTCAACTGGGTTCCGGTCTGGGTTGAAGATCTGTCCTTCTTCCACAACATGGAATATCTCGTGGACACCGAACGTTTCACGGAATACCAGATCAATCTGGACGTAGGCGCCAAGTACGCCCTCACCAAGGCCTGGCAGCTCACCGGCAAGATCGAATGGCTCTACAACTCCGAGCCTGCCGACGGTCTTTCCAAAGGCGACACCCGCTACTTCCTGGGTCTCGGCTACACATTCTAAAGCGCGTTCGCGCAGCAAGGACACCGCCGATGCGAGTGGCAGTCGCATACCCCCCTCTCCCTTCGGAGAAGGGGGTTCCTTTATTGTCGCAGAACCGCCAGTTCCAGTGGTTCTCGCGTCCTACGTACATCTTTCCGGTCGTTCCCGCGACGGCGGCGACGATGTTGAAGCAGGACGGGCACGAAGTCCTGTTTCTCGACGGAATCGCTTCGGAGATGACACCGGAGGCGTTTGACGCCGCGCTCGACTCTTTCGCCCCGGACGCGGTCGTCATAGAAACGAAAACCCCTGTGGTCAAGCGCCACTGGAAATGGATCGACGCATTCAAGAAACGCGCGCCGCACGTGCGCACGATCCTTGTGGGCGACCATCCGACCGCTCTTCCGGAAGAATCCATGGCAGCCTGCCCGGTGGACTTCATTCTCACCGGCGGGGACTGGGATTTCCTTTTGCGCAGCGCGGCCGCCGCCGGATTCGACCCGTCCGGTTTCGAGCCCGGGATATGGTACCGCAAGAACGGAGAAGCGAAAAACACCGGGCCTTTCCGCCTGGATCACGATTTGAACTCCGCGCCGCGCATAGACCGCGACCTCGCAAACTGGCGGATGTACTCTGAAAAGAACGGCAATTTCCGCCGCACGCCCGGAACGTACATAATGGCCGGACGGGACTGCTGGCACGCAAAATGCACGTTCTGCAGCTGGACCACTCTCTATCCCAAGTACCGGACGCGCAACCCCGTCGATGTGGTGGACGAAATCGAAGAACTCGTGTCAAAGTACGGCGTGCGCGAAATCATGGACGATTCAGGCTCTTTCCCGGCGGGGGAGTGGCTTGCGGAATTCTGCAACGAAATGATCCGGCGCGGACTGCAGAAGCGCGTGCGCATAGACTGCAACATGCGCTTCGGCAGGCTGTCGGCAGGAGAATACCGGCTGATGCGCAAAGCCGGATTCCGCCTTGTCCTGTTCGGCGTGGAATCGGCAAACCAGGAGACCCTCGACAGGCTCGCGAAGGCGCTGAAAGTGGAAGATGTCTATTCCGGCGCGAAAGCGGCATCCGCGGCGGGCCTTGACGTGCATATAACGATCATGTTCGGCTATCCGTGGGAAGGCCCGCGCGAAATCGAAAACACCGTGGCGCTCGCCCGGAAACTCCTCGCCAAGGGATGGGCCTCGACGCTCCAGTGCACGATGACGATTCCATATCCAGGCACGCCGCTTTTCAAAGAGCTCAAGGAGTCCGGCGGGCTTGCAACGCTCGACTGGGACGCATACGACATGCGCACCCAGATCATGAAGACGCCTCTCGCGACAGAGGCCGACATAAAGGACGCGGTCCGGCGCGTGTATCGCGGTTTTCTGCAGCCTTCCGCGCTGCTGCGGCGGCTGTGCTCCACGCGCACGCTCTTCGATTTCGGCTTCTACTGGCGCGGCATCCGCTCGCTCGCCGGGCACCTTGCCGACTTCAAACGCCGCTGAACGCGTCCGCCCCTGTCAGCGCCAGAAGATTTTCGGCGCGCCCGTAACCGCAAAAGAACCGGCGGCGGGGCGGGGGAGGGACGCAAAGCGCGTCATCATGATGTCGAGCGTGTCGCCGCCGAGCGTTTCGCAAAGAGCGTCGGCGAGAACATGCAAAACCGCGGCTTCCACAACAACGACAGCGCGCGGAACCGGGCAGACGTCCGAGCGCTCGTATTTAGTGCCGCAGGATTCCCCGGTGGAAAGATCCACAGTCCGCTGCGGTTTTAAAGTAGTCGGGATCGGTTTCATCGCCGCCCGCAGAACGATGGGAAGACCGTTCGACATTCCGGATTCGATTCCGCCTGCATGGTTGGAAGGACGGACAAGCGTTCCGTCCCGGTTCGCGGCGATAGCATCCTGCGCCTGAGTGCCGGGCATCGAAGACAATGCGAACCCGTCGCCGAACTCGACGCCTTTTATAGCATTGACGGAAAGCACGGCGGCCGCGAGGCGCGCGTCGAGACGTCTGTCCGCCGAGACATACGACCCGAGACCGGCGGGGACTCCAGTCGCGGAAACTTCGATTATGCCGCCAAGCGTCTCGCCGGCGGCGCGGGCGTTTTCGATCGCCGCGAGAACCGCAGGGGAATCTTCGTCGCCCGGGACGCCGCCGATTGCGACGACCCTGCCGGACACGGAAATCCCGAACTGCGCCAGAAGCGCGCGGAAACACGCGCCGGCCGCCACGCGCGCAGCGGTTTCGCGCGCGGACGCCCGCTCCAGCGCAGGGCGGATGTCGTCGAATCCATACTTCAAGGCGGCCACGAGATCTGCGTGGCCCGGGCGCGGCGCCGTGTACGCCGGTATTTCCTTCCCCGCCCAGTTGGCATGGTCGCGGTTGGCGATTTCCATCGCAACCGGCGCTCCGGTGGTCTTCCCGCACATGACGCCCGCGGAAATCGCGGCGGAATCCTTTTCGATCGCCATGCGCCCGCCGGCGCCGGCCGGATTCTGCCGCCGCGCAAGGTCGCGCCGCACTGTTTCGGCATCAAGCGCGAGTCCGGCGGGGAGGCCTTCGATTATCACGGAAAGCCGCGGCCCGTGCGACTCGCCTGCGGTCATGTAGCGGATCATGAAGCACCCCCCGCCGCAATGCGCTGGGCCTCAGCCTCGTCGTCGTCCTGCAGCGGCTTCCCGATTTCGGGGACGGCCGCAAGAAGATACTTGGTGTATGCTTCGCGCGGATGCGCAAGGACTTCCTCCGCAGAGCCGGTTTCGACGATTTTGCCGCCGTGCATGACGGCGATGCGGTCTGCGATGTGGTGCACCACGCCTATGTCGTGAGTGATGAAAAGATAGGAAAGCCCCATCTGCTTTTTCAGGTCTTCAAGAAGATTCAGCACTTGCGCGCGCACTGAAACGTCAAGCGCCGAGACCGCTTCGTCGCAGATCAGCACGCGCGGCTTCAGCGATATCGCGCGCGCGATGCAGATGCGCTGGCGCTGGCCGCCGGAAAATTCATGCGGCCAGCGGTCGAGCGCGCTCGCGTTCATGCCGACGGCCTCAAGCAGTTCCTCCGCCTTCTTCCGGCGGTTCTCCATCGTGCATAGACCGTGGTAGAGCATTCCCTCGGTGAGGATTTCAAGTATGCTGTGGCGCGGATTGAGCGCGGCCTCCGGATCCTGGAAGACGACCTGGACGGCGCGCCGGAATTCGGCCTCCGGTATGGAATGCACGTTCCTGCCGTCCAGCAGTATCTTGCCGGAATTGGGCTTGTTGAGTTTCAAAATCGCGCGCGCGGAAGTCGACTTCCCGCACCCGGATTCGCCGACGATGCCGAGCGTCTCGCCCTTGCGCAGGGAAAAGGACACTCCGTCCACGGCCTTTATCCAGCCGGAGGTTCTCGCGAAAATCCCGGTCTTGACCGGAAACCACACGCGCAAGTCGCGCACTTCGAGAAGCGGAGGACTTCCGGCGGGAGGTGTGGATTTCTTGTTTTGCATTGTCGCCGCGGAGCGGGCGCGGGCCCGCTCCGTTCCGTTGCGCGCGGTCAGCCTATGGATGCGTGGTATTCCTGGAGGGATTTGACTTCGCCGGAGCCGGAGCGCGCCGCTGCGATGCCTTCCGCCGCGGCGGAAGCCGCCGCGATCGTCGTAAGGCAGGGGACGTGGTACTTGATCGCCGCCTTGCGGATGGAGCAGTCGTCGGCGCGCGCGTCGCGGCGCCCGGACGGCGTGTTCACGATCAGGCAGACGTCGCGGTTCGTTATCGCGTCGATGACGTTCGGGCGGCCTTCGTTGATCTTGGCGATCCGTTCGGCCGGCACGCCGTGCTCGTTGAGCCACTTGACCGTGCCTTCTGTGCCGATGATCGAAAAACCGAGCTTCACGAACTTCTTCATCGCGTCCGCAGCGTCGTCCGGTTTTTCGGAAAGCGACACGAGGATCTTGCCGGGTTCCACGGGCAGCGGGGAATTCGCCGCCTCCTGGCTCTTGAAGTAGGCGAGGCCGAAAGATTCCGCAAGTCCGAGCACTTCGCCGGTGGAACGCATTTCGGGCCCGAGCACCGGATCGACTTCCGGGAACTTGTCGAACGGGAGGCACGCTTCCTTGACGCCGCGGTACGGAATGTTCTTGTGCGCAAGCCCCATCGTCGCCACGGTTTCGCCCATCATGAGGCGCGTCGCCGCGCGGGCCATGGAAAGCCCGGAGACCTTGGAGACGAGCGGGACGGTGCGCGAAGCGCGCGGATTGGCTTCGATCACGTACACCTTGCCGTCTTCGATGGCGAACTGCATGTTCATGAGGCCGACCACTTGGAGTTCCTGCGCGATGCGGCGCGTGTAGTCCAGAATCGTGGCGCGGTTTTCCTCCGGGATCGAAACGGGCGGAAGCACGCAGGCGGAGTCGCCCGAATGGACGCCGGCGAGTTCCACATGCTCCATGATCGCGGGGATGAAGACGTCGTGCCCGTCGGAGAGCGCGTCCGCCTCGCATTCGAGCGCGTGGTGCAGGAAGCGGTCGAGATAGAGGGGACGGTCGGGCGTGACGCCGACGGCCTTGTCCACGTATTCGCGCAGCATGATTTCGTCGTAGATCACTTCCATGCCGCGCCCGCCGAGCACGAAGCTGGGGCGGATGACGAGCGGATAGCCGATCTCGCCGGCCACCTTGAGCGCCTCGTCGAGGTTCGCGGCCATGCGCGATTCGGGCATCGGTATGCCCAGGCGGTTCATGATGGAATGGAAGAGGTCGCGGTCTTCGGCGGCGTCTATCGAATCGACGCTCGTGCCGAGCACGTTGCATCCGGCGTCCGCCAGGCCGCGCGCGATGTTCAGCGGCGTCTGCCCGCCGAACTGCACGATCACGCCCATCGGCTTCTCCGCCTCGTAGATCTGGAGGACGTCCTCCAGCGTGACGGGCTCGAAATAGAGCTTGTCGGAAGTGTCGTAGTCGGTGGAGACCGTTTCGGGGTTGCAATTGACCATTATGGTCTCGTAGCCGGCCTCGCGCAGCGCCATCGCCGCATGTACGCAGCAGTAGTCGAATTCTATGCCCTGTCCGATGCGGTTCGGCCCGCCGCCGAGAATGAGGACTTTCTTCTTGTTGTCCGTGACGGGAACTTCGTTCGCCTTGCCGTTGTAGGACGAATAGTAGTAGGCGGCGTTCTCCACGCCGGAAACGGGGACCTTGTGCCAGGTCTCGACCGTTCCAAGCGCGGTGCGCGCCTTGCGCACGGCGTCTTCCTTCACGCCAAGCAGCTGGGCGAGATACTTGTCCGAGAATCCGTCCTTCTTGGCCTTCACGAGAAGTTCGTCCGGCGGGAGGCGCCCGCGGAAGGACAGCAGCTCCTCTTCCTCCTGCACGAGTTCGCGCATCTGCTGCACGAACCACGCCTTTATGCCGGTGAGCTGGAATATCTGATCGTCGGTCGCGCCCTTGCGGAGCGCTTCGTACATCTGGAAATGGCGCTCGGACGAGGGGGAGGCGAGGAGTTTGAGAAGCTCTTCGAGGGGAAGATCGTGGAAATTCTTCGCGAATCCCAGCCCGGCGCGGCCTTTTTCAAGCGCGCGGATCGCCTTCTGGAAAGTCTCCTTGTACGTCTTGCCGATGGACATGACTTCGCCGACGGCGCGCATCTGCGTTCCGAGGCGGTCTTCCACGGCGCGGAACTTCTCGAACGCCCAGCGCGCGAACTTCAGCACTATGTAGTCGCCGGACGGCGTGTACTTGTCGAGCGTTCCGTCGCGCCAGTACGGTATTTCGTCGAGCGTGTATCCGGCGGCGAGTTTCGCGGACACGAGCGCTATCGGGAAGCCGGTGGCCTTGGACGCCAGGGCGGAGGAGCGCGACGTGCGCGGGTTGATTTCGATTATGACGATGCGGTCGGTCTTGGGGTCGTGCGCGAACTGCACGTTCGTCCCGCCTATCACGCCGATCGCCTCCACGATGCGGAATGCGTAGTCTTTCAGGCGGTCCTGCACGCTCTGCGGAACGGTGAGCATCGGCGCCGCGCAGAACGAATCGCCGGTGTGGACGCCCATCGCGTCGATGTTTTCGATGAAGCACACCGACACCATGTTGTTCTTGGCGTCGCGCACGACTTCAACTTCAAGCTCCTCCCAGTTCAGGACCGATTCTTCGATGAGGCACTGGTGCGTGAGCGAAAGTTCAAGGCCGCGCGCGGCTATCGTGCGCAGCTCTTCGACGTTGTACACGAGGCCGCCGCCCGCGCCGCCCATCGTGTAGGCCGGCCGCACTACGACCGGATAACCCAGCGACGTCGCTATGCGCTCGGCGTCCGCCACCGTGTTCGTGATTTCGGAACGCGGCGTCTCGATGCCGAGCTTCTGCATCGTCTCTTTGAAAATCTCCCTGTCTTCGCCGCGCTCGATGGCGTCGAGATTCACGCCGATGACTTTCACGCCGTACTTGTCGAGAATGCCTTTCTTGGCAAGCTCCATGGAAAGGTTGAGACCGGTCTGCCCGCCGAGGTTGGGCAGAATCGCGTCCGGGCGCTCTTTGGCGATGATCTGTTCGAGGCGCGCCTCGTTGAGCGGCTCGATGTACGTGGAATCGGCCATCACCGGGTCGGTCATTATGGTGGCCGGATTTGAATTCACGAGAACGATCTTGTAGCCGCAGGCGCGGAGAGCTTTGCACGCCTGGGTGCCGGAATAGTCGAATTCGCAGGCCTGTCCGATGACAATCGGGCCGGAGCCGATGATGAGAACCTTGTCTATGCCCTGAATCTTGTTCATGATATCCTCTTGAGAAACGTTGGCGTTCCGGGATGCGAGTATAGCAAATCGCCCCGCGCGCGCCAATCCCGGCGAAACCGGCCGCCGGGCCGCGCGGCGGCATCGCGGCTTGTCCGCCGGCGGCGCTTTTGGTAAGATTCTCCGCATGGAGAACAGTCACAAGTCGGATAAAAGGATTTTCCCGTCCATCGCGGCGGCGCGGCTCGCATTCTGCGCGGCCGCCGCGGGAGCGTCTCTGCTCGCGTTCGCGGCGAAACGCCACGGCGCGGACGGCATAGAAAAATACGACCCGCGCATGGCGGCGGCGGAGGCCTCCGGCAAGGGTCTGGAATGGATAGACGGCAGAGACCTTCCGCTTGAAGGGAAGGCGTTCCCGGATACTTCGCACTGGTACGACAGGCTGCCCGCGAACGTCTCCGGAAATGTCAATGCCGGCGTCCGGAAGATGAAACACCATACGGCCGGCATGCAGTTCCGCTTCTCCACGGACTCGAAAAGACTGTGCTTCAAATGGACGCCGCTTTTCAAGTCTCTTGCAATGGATCACATGCCTGCCACCGGGGCGAGCGGCATAGACGTCTACCGCTTCGACGGCGAAACTGGCAAATGGGTCTACGTGAAAACCGGGCGCATCGGCAAGGCCGCGGAAGGCTCGCTTGAAATCCCGTGGATCCCCGGCGCGCCGTGTCTCGTGAACCTGCCGCTCTACAACGGAATAAAGAAATTCTCGCTAGGCGTCGAAAAAGGCTCGTCCGTGAAGCCGCTCCCGCCGCGCAAAAGCGGAATCGCAAAACCGGTCGTGTTCTACGGAACTTCCATAACCCACGGCGGATGCGCTTCGCGCCCCGGAATGTCGTTCGTGAACATCGTCGGGCGCGAACTCGACGTTCCAGTGGTGAACCTCGGCTTCTCCGGCTCCGGCGTCATGGAATATGAAATGTCGGAGCATCTCGCCGCTATCGACGCCTCCTGCTACGTGCTTGACTGCCTTTGGAACATGGGTTCGCTGAAAGGAACTCCTAAAAAAGGCCGCAACGTGGAGGAGAATTACGAAAAGTTCATACGGAATCTCCGCGCAAAACGCCCGGGTGTGCCTATAGTCATGGCCGGAATGTGCGACGTGTACGGCGGCGGAGAGAACGCGAAGGATGTTTTCGTCCGAAATCTTTTCGCAAAGCTGAAGGCGGAGGGATGGAAGGATCTCATCCTCCTGCCCAAGGCCGGGATGTACACGGGCTGCGAAGGCACCGTCGACGGCGTGCACCCCAACGACTGGGGCATGATGTCGATGGCCAAGGCGTACGGCGGAGCCGTCGCGGAAGCGCTCCGTTCCGGGAAAGGCGCCGGAAAATGAAAACCGGCGGCGAATACCTTTTCACGGTAAGGACGTACGAATGCGGGGCCGACGCGTCCGCCACGCTTCCGTCGATCCTGAACTATATGCAGGAGGCGGCTTCGCTGAACGCGTCCGCCCTGAAATTTTCAAAGACGGATTTCGAAAACGGCGGCGAAAACATTTCATGGGTGCTTGCGCGCCTCAGAATCGAAATGGAACGCTACCCGGAATGGGGCGACACCGTGAAGATCGCCACTTTCCCGCGCGGCGGGCGGCGCATCGTGGCATGGCGCGATTTTTCGCTGGAGACCGCCGCCGGCGTGCGCCTCGGCGCGGCGTCTTCGGAATGGATGCTTATCGATCTCGCCGCCCGGAAGACGGTTCCGGTTCCGGAATCGGTGCTGGCGCTTGCGGACGTGGAATGCGCGCCGGTCCTCGGCGACGCTCCTTTCACCGCGAAAATAAGGTTCCCGGCGCCCGCAACGCCGGCGGGGGAGGGGGACGCGTTGCGGTTTAGAACTCTCCATTCCGGCATCGACATGAACGGACACGTGAACAACGTCCATTACGCGGAATGGCTGCTTGAACCGTTCGCCGGCAGGCGCCCGGCGTCTTTCGAAATCGTCTTCCGCAGCGAATCCGCCGCAGGGGAGACGGTGTCGGTTGAAACCGCCGCCGCGCCGGACGGCGCGTCGCTTTCGCGCGTCCTTTCCAGCGATGGGCGCGAAAGGGCGGTCGCGAAAATCGCTTTCTGACAATTTGCGGACAACGCAAAAAAAGAAAAAAAGGAAACAGACAAATGAGCTACACGGAAGCAAAGAAGAAGTTCGCCAAGATCGGCATCGACACCGAAAAGGCGATAGCAAACCTCGGCAAGATCGCGATCTCCCTCCATTGCTGGCAGGGCGACGACGTCGGCGGCTTCGAAACAACGGGCGGCGCCTCGGGCGGCATCCAGACGACCGGCAACTATCCCGGCAAGGCCCGCACGCCCGCCGAACTCATGGCCGACCTCGAATTCGCCCTCAAACTCATCCCCGGCTCCCACCGCGTGAATCTCCACGCCTGCTACGGCATACACGAGGGCAAGGTGACGGACCGCAACAAGCTTTCCGAAAAGAATTTCGAGCCTTGGGTCAAGTGGGCGAAGAAGACGGGCGTGAAGCTCGACTTCAACCCGACGTTCTTCTCGCATCCGCTCGCGGCCGACGGCCTTACGCTTTCGAGCCCCGACCCGAAGGTCCGCAAGTTCTGGATCGAGCACGGCGTCCAGTGCCTCAAGATCGCCGAATATTTCGGGCGCGAGCTCAAGAGCCCCTGCGCCATCAACTTCTGGATGCCCGACGGCTGCAAGGACGAGCCTTCGGACCGCCTCGGGCCGCGCCAGAGGATGGCCGACTCGCTCGACAAGATCTTCAAGTACAAGTACGACAGGAAAGCCGTCGTCCCGACGCTCGAGTCGAAGCTCTTCGGCATCGGCGTCGAGAGCTACACCGTCGGCTCGCACGAATTCGTGATGGGCTACGCGATGACGCGCAAGATCCTCGCGCTTCTCGACATGGGGCACTTCCACCTCACCGAATCGGTGGCGGACAAGATCAGCTCCTTCCTCATGACGTTCGGCAAGGTCGCGTTCCACATATCGCGCCCCGTCCGCTGGGACTCCGACCACGTCATCCGCCAGAACGACGACCTCCGCGCCTGCGCCCAGGAAATCGTGAAGATGGATCCCAAAAACTTCATCATCGCGCTCGACTACTTCGACGCGTCCATCAACCGCGTCGCGGCATGGGTGCTCGGAATGCGCAACATGCAGAAGGAGCTCCTGAAGGCGATGCTCACGCCGTGGAAGGACCTCGCGAAGCTCCAGGACGAAGGCCGCTTCACCGAGCAGCTCGTCCTCCAGGAGGAATACAAGAACTATCCCGTGGAGGAAGTCTGGGCGGAATTCTGCAAGCGCGCGGGCCTTCCCGCCGGCGAGGAATGGTTCAAGTGCGTCGAGAAGTACGAAAAGGACGTCCTTCTCAAGCGCGTATGATGGAAGGGGCCGCGCTGTAAAATGGACAGTTCCCTCTACATCAATCCGCCGCTCGTGGACCGCGCCTACGACTGGAGGCGCGGCCCGCAGCCCAAGACCCGCAAGGCCCTCGACAAGTTCTTCGACTCCGCGCCCATAAACGCGGTGAAGGACCAGATATGCGAAATGGGCCGGCGCATCTACAACAAAGGCTACACCGACGGCAACGGCGGCAACCTTTCGGTCAGGGTGGGGGAGGACCTCGTCCTCTGCTCGCCCACGCTCTGCTGCAAGGGCTTCATGAAGCGCGAGGACATCTGCCTCGTCGACATGGACGCGGGCCAGCTCTGCGGCTACCGTCCGCGCACGAGCGAGGTGAAGGTGCATATCGCGATGATGAAAGCTACGGGCATGAACGCCTGCATGCACTGCCATCCGCCGCACTGCAACGCATTCCTCTTTGCGGGGCAGGTTCCGCCGAACGGCGTGAACCCCGAGGCCGACATCTTCCTTTCGCAGATTCCGCTCGCGCCCTACGCGACGCCGGGTACCGATGAAGTCGCGAAGTCCGTCGCCGAAGCCGCCAAGCGCTCGAACGTGGTTTTCATGGAAAACCACGGCATCGTCTGCGGCGGCCGCGACATCGAAGAGGCGGAGTGGTTCGCCGAGAACGCCGACGCCTACTGCCAGGTGCTTCTTCTCGCGACGCTCCACAAGAAGCCCGTCCTCCAGCTTGGCGAAAAGTTCGTGAAGGACATAATCGCCATCCGCAAGGCGATGGGCCTCACGGTCCTGGAAGGGCAGCCGCTCTACAACACCCGCACGTTCGCGGGCCAAAGCATGAAACGCCGCGCTTCGAAGAAAAAATGAAACGCATCGCGGTCGTCTGCGAGCGCGATCGCGCGTATTCGCGCGCGGTCGCGCTTGGAATCGCCGAAGCCGCCGCGGAGAAGACCGGCTGGTC
>Ga0310695_10010056_pt1 | contig 13982 bp, 8 predicted proteins | sample RumenRJG_04DNA_FD_203882 | JGI IMG/M metagenome (GOLD analysis project Ga0310695, IMG submission 203882) | Bovine rumen microbial communities from Lethbridge, Alberta, Canada - RJG_04 (v2) (version 2) | ecosystem: Host-associated > Mammals > Digestive system > Stomach > Rumen | place: Canada... | reverse complement strand
GATGCTGTAGCTACACCTATACCACTTACCTCTTCTACAGTCGCACCGCCAATTTCCACATGTCCATGCCCATCATTCCCTAATGCAACTGTGTGCATATCTTCGGTATAGCAAGCATAAACCGTCGTGTTTCCGGAGATGGTAATGGCATATGCCTTGGTAGAACAGAGTTTATCTCCTGTACCTGCCGTATTAGCATACCAACCTTTCCAACTATATCCGGTTTTCTCCGTTGGAGCGGTCAGAGTAACCGTCGTACCGCTTGCTACATAACTGCCGCTGGAAGTTGCAGGACTGGAAGAAATGCTTCCGCTTGTACCCTTTACATCACCGATATCGTAGTTCAATTGATATTTCGTGGTGAAACTTGATGGAGAATCGGCATAACCCGTACCTTTTCCGTTCACCGCGTACGCGATGTAATAATAGGTGGTAGCATTGGACAAACCGGTAGCTGTATAGTTGAAGCTTGATGCCGAACCAGTACCGATTACTTTTGTACCATTCGCAATCAATCCCTCTTTGGTCGTTTCGCTACTGCTGTAGTAGAATCCGTATTCCGTGATGGTCAACGGATCGCTGGATGCTGTACCGTTCAACTGAGCTTGAGTATCACGAATGTTGCTTGCTCCGCTTCCGTTCGTTACTGTCGGAATCTCAGGACAGGTATATGATCTAAGAGAATTACCGTGACTTCCTTCCCAACATGTCTCTGTTGTGAATTTTGATAATTCGTCATCTGGGATTTTTTTTGAATCTCCATTACAGGTTAATATAAAGTTAGCAGCCTTAGTATTGATGGTTACTTTGTACCAAGAGCCGCCTATTGCTTCTGTTGCATTACAAGCATAACCTTCTCCTGCTTGACCCGGATAACTGCCGTTACCGCCACCAGTGCCATTATAAGTATACAAATTTAATTGATCCCAATCATTTGGTACTTTTACATACAGAATTTTGGTATTGCACGGAACGATTCCGTCACAATCTGTATCCAATTCTGCTGTACTTCCATCCCAAACGTAGCAAGCATCTTCTCCGACACTTGTAATATTTTGGCTTTGTATACCGTTACCATTATTAATAATAATATTTGCGCCCCATTTAAGAGAATAAGTGTACCAACCGTCAGATTCATATATTTGACCTCCAGGCCAGTTACCGTTGAGTTTAGTATCTTCTCCTTCCCATGCATATGCATGTACAGCAGACCAATTGCCCGTATTTTTGAATTTGATAGTCACATTCGCTTTTGCCGTCCACTTAGCCCAAAATTCTTTGTTCTCATGAGAACCTGCAGCGATAGTATGCCCTTCAATTGTTTTTCCTTCATTAGTGTACCAGCCATCAAAATCATATCCGTATTTTGTAGGATTTTGTAAGGTAATTGCCGAACTCTCAATCGTATAAGTAGCTGGGTTGCTTCCGTGGTTCGTACCTTCATCCAAATGATAAGTAATAGTGTAGTTATGCACAGTCCACTTTGCATAGAGTGTCTTAGTGGCATCTGTTATGTCCCAATTGCGTGCGCTGGCGCCGCCACTGGTATAATATGGGGTACCATCACCGCCTGTTTCTGTATAATATCCGCCGAAGTCATAACCGGTACGTGTCGGCATATCGGCAGCCGGCATCGCTGCATCGTAAGTAGCCGTCACGCCGGTAGTACCGCCCGAACCGCTTTGCTGATTAAGCGTAACGGTAGTTGTTTTTGCTGTCCATTGTGCATACAAGGTCAGCGTAGTGGCATCGTTATTCCATTTTTTGTTGCCATCAGCATACGACGTGGAGGCTACCAACGAACCATCCGCGTTGATGATCTTCGTGCCTGCACTGGGATCTGTATAGTATCCTTGCAGCGTATAACCCGTACGGGAATGTGCGGTGAAGGGCGATAAAGTTGAACCATGCGAAGCCGTAACTGACGCAGCACCGGTTGAACCACCGTTCTTGTTAAGAGTAATCGTACATTGCTTCAGGATGAACTTCGCATAAACGGAAGTGTTGGCACCTAACGTAAACTCATATGGATTGTTTGTACCTGCGCCGGCAACGGGTGTAGCACAAGCCGCAGTAGTGTACCAACCTTCTAATTTATAGTGTGTTGCAGGTGAAGCGCTTAACGAAATCTCCGTTCCGGATGTCTGTGAAGAACCGCTTGCATAGGAGTGACCTTCAGAGACTGTTCCATAAGAGGTATAATCAGTTCCGACACCGTAAGTGATTGTGTATTCAGTCGCATCCTGTTCAAAAGTAGCAGTCAACGTGGCTGCAGTACCTGCGCCACCACCGGTTACGGTTACGGGGTTGTCCGTCGTACCACTAATCGTAGCACCACCGGTGATAGACCAACTTACAAAGTGGTATCCGGAAATAGGAACTGCCGTCACCGAACGAGTTGTCGTTACGCCGGCAGTTGTACTGGTTGCAGCATCACCACCGATAGTGAACGAACCCTTCCCCGTCGGCGAAGCCACCAACGAAACTGTGGACATGTTCTCCGTCCATTTGGCATGAAGGGTATAAGTGGCGTTCTCGTTGTTCCAAGTCGCAGCACTGGAACCATCGGCATTGTAATAGTGAGGTCCGCTGCCACCGGGTGCTCCCCAGTAACCACCGAAAGTATAACCATCCTTTTCTGGCGGAGTGATGGCCGGCATAGCTGAGCCAAAAGTAGCTGTTACTTCTTCCGTCCCCGCAGTAGTTGCTCCTTGGTTGTTTAAGGTAATGGTCGTTGTTTTTGCTGTCCATTTAGCATAGAAGGTCTTATTTCCTGTTGCAGAGGAAGAAATGGATGTTACCGCGTCTCCTGTACAACCTGAATTGTCAAACCAACCGCCAAAATTATAGCCGGTTTTCTCACCAGCAGTCAGCGCCGCAATACCTGTTCCGTGGTTATAACTTGTAGGTAAGGATGCTAAATTACTACCGGAATAATCTACATTGCCTTGATCTTTGTAAGCAATGGAATATACGGCATATACATTGAAATCATCTTTATCGGCTCTGACATAGATATATCCATCTGTTAGCACTGAAGCCAAAGAATATGATCCTTCCGTCAAAGAAGACACATTCAAGTTTCCTGCTGAAAGTTGTACAAGTGACCATGTAGAACCGTTATACAGGAAATAAAGAAGCTTATTCGTTCTACCTAACACAGACTTACCCGGACCTCCTGATGTTGATACAGATAAATTGCTCGTTCCTTCAGCAAATGAAGAAGAACCTAAAGTGGTTGTAACAGTTCTTGTCGCCGCAGTTGAACTATTCTGTTGGCTTACCTCGTACAGATAGTCGCTTCCGCTTTGATCTTTTTGCGTAAAATAGGGAGAAGTTTTACTATTGCGAACAACATACAAATAACCTGCTTGAATTTTACAATCCAAACCTGAATTCCAGCCTGAGTGACCTTGGTTGTAATAGGTAGTATTTGGTGCAAGTGTTACGGCACCTGTTTTGTAAGTATCATCTACTACTGTGGTAGAACCGGATATAGTTACACTGGCTTGTTGCGTTCCGCTACTATTCGTAAATTTATACGTTGATTGGTTCCAACCTGTCAACTCGCCGCAATATGCCATCACCTTCGTTCCTCCCAGCACAGCTGTTGGTACCCACATTGCATAAAAGGTCCTATTGGCCGTAACAGTATAACTTGCCCCTGGAGCGTAATACGTTCCGGTTCCATCTGAAGCCGTGTTCCATCCCGCAAAAACATGATTTGATTTTGTAAAACCACATGCTCTCAATGTTACGGAACTACTGGGCGTAACAGATGTGTGAGAAGATGTCGAGCCAGAGCCTCCATTCACATTGTACGTGACGGTGTAAGTCGAATTATATGTTGACCAACTCGAACCATCGTAATAATTTTTACTATCCGTGGGGACATCCAAATCGCCGGTTTGTCGCCAGTCAGAACCATCGTGATAGCGGAATATACATTTTTTCCTATCTCCAATATCATATGAATAAATGGTTCCTGTAACCTTTGTCATGTTTGGACTGCCATCCCATTTCGTCATTTCAGAGGGGTCCCAAGCATAGACTTTAGGTATACCACTATTCCCAGAATGCCCGGCATTGTTGTAGTACACAACTTTCCCAAAAATTTGTCCGACACCAAGGGTGAGGAGCATTAATAGCATTCCCGCATAGCGGGCGAACCTCTGCGGCTTTTGTTTTTCATGGCTATCTGTCCATAGCCTTTTGATTAAGTTTAAATTTTTCATGATAGTTTTATATTTTAAAGTTAGTTTATATGTGTTTTCTACAAAATCAATAATTCTCATTCTTGCGAGTTTCTACAATTTTTGAGAACTCACCTTGAAATTGCTTAAATCTAAAGAGTAACCTTTCTAAATCCACTTCTCTTTGAGTTTCCCCATTGTGAAAGCCTGCTTGGTTAACATCTCTAACTTCAGGATTAATTTCAAAAGAGTATTGAGTTATTATATCTTCTTCGATATTCTTGTAAATACGAAAATCAACCAATTGATCTCCTAATGTAACTTTTCCTTCAAAAAGAATCTGTCGGTTCATAATGATTTATAATTTATTTTGTTAATTATTTGTGTTTTCTATTTCAAACGCGTACGTGTACGCGGGAGTATTTATTATAAGGTGTTGTTTCCTATTCTGTCCTAACTCTGACGTTTGCTTTGACCATCGTTCGACCGTCGGGTTTAGAAGTTAATTATATAATGTTAGTATATGTACTCATATATTCCGCCATCTCCTTTGAGCACCCATATTAAAGCCGGTATATTGTTGCTCTGCCAATTTGTTAATTCTGGAGCGATAGAAACTCTCTTGCTATAAATTGAAGTATTTACAAAAGCAGCATGAAAATTAAGATTATTTATTATCTTTTGGTCATAACAATGTTTAGAACCATGATGCGGTATTTGGAATAACCCAATACTTGTTTGTCCAAAATACTTATTCTGCATTTGTACTAATTTATCTTCCATAATAGAATCTCCAGTATAGAGGCAAGAAGCATTAAGCGCGCAACTCATATCATGGAAAGGCCATTGTGTTCTAATTTTCGTTGCCCAAAGATCACTCGGTATCCATGCTTTCGAATAAAGCAAATGAGCACTACAAGCGATTCTTTCTCGCGATATAACTAATAACGAATTGCGATTAATAAAAGTAACTTCATCTTTCGTTTTTCCCAATTTTCTGTACGCATCTTTTAATGACTTTAACTCGCTTGTCGTAATATTTCCGTGGTAAATATCATTAATTTTCTGTGCATTAAAACCAGTTCGATTCATCAAATCATTTAGAAGATCAGTATTTTGTTGTTTGTCAAAATTATTAAAAGGAATATATTCCCATAAATGATCTAAAATAGCTATCTTTGTTCCGCTGGGAATGGGACTTCCTAGTTCTTCTAACTCTATTGCTCTATCCTCTTGATATTCCTCATTATCTCTCCAAGGGAGAACTTCTATGACTTTAAAATTAGCTAATTCATTGCGTAGGTCATAATAATTATTGTATTCTTCCACTCCGATTAGTTCTAATAGATGATATTCATCCGAAATCTGAGGCAACATGATTGTAGTCACTCCAGGATCAATTGCTTGTGTTCCAATCAGTTTTCGAAAACCATTAATATGATCTTCATCGAAATGCGAGAGAAAAACTAAGTCAAGTGGCTTGTTTGTGTTGACATATAGATTTTTTGTTTCATAGTCTATTGCATTGAGCATTTGGGACAAACTGCCACAATCATACATCATATCGAACAAAACAACATTATCAGACTCCCGATAGAATCTCTCTATACAAAAAGCCCCTAACCCAACAGGATATATGACGCGCGTCATAAACATATCCACTCTACTGTATTTGGTTCCTTTATTTCCTTTCATACTATTGATGCATATTGTTCAATTAAATCCACGATGTGATTTGCTTGTTGAATATTTGCTTTTTCTTGCTCTTCAATTATAGATCTCCTATCTCGCTCGACCCATTTAATTATGTGGGTATTTTTAAATTTCTCTATCGCGTTTACAGTTCTTCCATGATTACGGCTACATAAAAAACTCACATTACAGCCAGCACTTACAAAATTATCCAGATTTTCCATTTGCAGTCCTGTTGGATCTCCTTGACTATCAACACTAACCATTGCATCTCCAACAAAGAACACCCCCCTTACCTCATAGTTATTTTCATCATTCAATATAATTGCATGCTCAGGATAGCGATTTTTCAAGATATGAAAGACTTTCCTCGCAGTTGGTGTTTTTCCTGTTTCTGCTCTTCCATATAAACCAATGATATGCTTTGTAGTTGGTCTATATTTTTCCACCATCATATATTCATCACAAATCATAAAATTAAACCACTGCTCATTCTCATCACATAAACTCAACATTGCCAAAGCACCATCTTCTCCCGTTAAATGTGTGAACCATCCTGTGTGAAAAGACTGTTTAAGTCCAAATAATTCTGACAAATGAACTAATGTTTGTTTTGCTGTATCTACATCGGTCTTAACGCCATTAGGATAATCAGCATACAATTCCAGCAAACTCCACAAATAATCCTTCTGCTCTTTTTCATCTTTAATAGTCATGAGAAGTGCTTTATTCTTAAAGACGTCTCGCATGTCTAAAAACAATCTCCTATTTTGCGCTAAAAGACGTAACATCTATCTTTGTGTTTTTATGTTATTTTTTGTCGAATATGATTCAACAACAATAAACAAAGTGTTTTCTTTTTCTTTCTCTGAGCCTCATCTTAGCCTTGACTGTCGCTTAATCGTCGGCTCACCGTCGGGATTCGAAGCTATTTGATAGTTTTTTATCTTATTTTTGCTTTGCACTTTCTGCACTTTCTGCACTTTTCTTTTATAGGTCTAACCGAATCTAACTAAGTGGTCGGATGTTCATTGCGGTACTGGAGACGGGCACGGGTCATGGCCTCGCGGATACCGCCTTTCTCCACAAACTCCCGCTCCTTGACTGCGATGTACTTCATCATCATCACATCTACCTGGTGACACATCGTGATCGCCATGTTCGCTATCTCCTCATCGTTCATCTTCTCTATCTGCGCCATATACGTCTCACTCTCATTCGTCTCTCGGCAGAACTTCCGCAGTCCTTCATATCGCGCATGCTTCTCATCCCACATCGTCATCTTCCTTGCGCGCAAATAATCCTCATAGTCGGCTTGTAACTCCTTCAGGCTCGCACGCGCGACGTTGAGCAATTTGATCTCCGTCTCGCTGGAGGTAGGAGCGGCTTCCGAGCCCTCGATGATATTCTGTTTCCCGCTTCGGGCAGCTTGTACCATCTGATCGATAGTCCGGTCGCCTTTTGTCAGGTAGCGCTCACAAAAAGCAAAAGTCACATCATACAGCGCTACCGACTTGCGAAAAAACAGCAGGTCTTTGTAGTTCGGCACGCTCTGCACGAAATAATGTGTCTCTCTATTGCTCATTGTTGTTCTTTTTCTCCTAGGATTACCTAGGTCTTCTTAGGTCTACCTAGGTCTACCTAGGATTTCCTATCTTTTTATCTTATTTTTGCTTTATAGGTTCTCGCAATTTGCGATAGCCTATTCTTTGATTATATTGAAAAAGTAGATGACACGCTGGGCGCATCATCTACAAACAGATTAGGGATATTTATTAATCGAAAACTACAAGAGCCGTTTTAAATCTTCTGCGGAAGGCAGTGCATTTCGGTATTGTTCCGGAAGTTCTGCCGTAGAACGGTAAGTGGCTACTCCCATCGGTTTACTCATATCCCGGAGGGTGAACTCCACTTCGGTATTATCCTTATCCCGACAAAGCAAAATGCCAATAGACGGATTCTCTTCGGGCAACTTCACCAACGAATCCAATGCAGATAAGTAATAATTGAGTTTACCTGCATATTCCGGTTGAAACTCTCCGCCTTTAAGTTCAATCGCCACCAAGCATCGCATCCGACGGTGGTAAAAGAGCAAATCCAACTTGCGCTCTTTACCATTCACGATTATGCGATATTGCTCTCCCATGAAAGCAAATTCTCCGCCAAGCGACATCATGAAGTTCTTAACGTTCTTGACAATTTGCTCTTCTACATCCAATTCATCTACCAAATCGGGATTCGGTATCTTCAGAAAATCCAAGACATTATCTTCTTTGAAAGTCTGCATCGCCACTTGACGTTGTTTCTCATCCGGAAGGGTCAATGCAAAATTACTCGGCATCGAACCATGTTGATGATAGAGGTCGGAAGTGAGCATTTGGTGCAGTTGACGCTTACCGATAAAATCTCTTGCCACTTTTCTTATATAAAACCAACGCTCAGTATCGATTTCGGTTTGCGCAATAATGTCAATATGCATCGTGAAACCAACCCTTAAAAACTGCTCTAAATCTGTCGCGTCTAATTCGTTCGCCACTGGCGAACATTTTTCGTTCCCCAATTCGTTCGCCAGTGGCGAACGTTTTACTATAACTTGATTTTCTGCACATTCAAATTCGTTCGACACTGCTGAACGAAAGTCAAACAACTCAATATGGTCAGCTATAGGAAGTAAGCCGAACGTGTTTTCTGCTTGCGGTTCAAACACCGGTTGCCACGCTTCATAGAACAAACGCATCTTACGCATATTGCCCTCCGAGAAACCTTTTAAGCCGGGCATCTCTTGCTGTAATTGGTTAGAGATGCTTTTTAGTGCACCTGTTCCCCATTTGGCATTACGCGTATTAAGCGATATGAACTTGCCCACAGAGTAGTACAAACGTAGCATTTCGGCATTCGCCAACTTAGCCGCACGATATCGGCTAATGCTAATAGCATTGCGTATCTGCTGAACTTCAGCGATGTAATTTTGTCGGATTGATTGTTCCATTGCGAAAAATTTTCGCAAAGTTACAACTTTTTTCTGACATACGCAAGATATTAGCACCACAAACGCAATTTATCTTGTTTTTTTTAGCCTAATCTGTTTGTTTTTCAATCTGTCAAAGATCTTTTGCCTCTCTTTTAAGCCCCAAGGCACGGGCTGTATATCTTCTCTTTACTTCTTCCCTTTAGCCTCCACTCTCACTCCCCTCTCATTCCCATCTCATTCGCATTACGGACGTCTCTGTCCCGTGCTTGTTCCCTACTTAGTCCCTTTCACTTATTCCTTTTTTGACTACATTGATATACATAAAAAAGCAAGACATGAGATTTCTCTCATGTCAGGCAAAATAGAAATATAGGTGTAACTATTAGAAAATAATCAAACTCTGTGGCATTATACGATGTACATACACAATGTCTTCTTCAACTTCATACACAATCGCCATCTTTTTGCCAAATGGAATTGCTCGCATTATTTTCCCATATTGAATGGATAACGGAACATGTACTGCCGGTAACTCTGCATACTCTTCTAACCATTCGAAGAGTTTGTATAGGAGTTGAAACTGGCGCGCGGCCGTAAGCGGTGCGGAACATTGTTTTACAATGAACTGCTCCAGGTCGTCCATATCTGCATCAGCCGTTGGTAATGGGCGCACTGAATACTTCCTGCTCATAAAGCCTCGCGAATATCATTCAGTCCGTAATGCTTTCCAAGACGTTTGGCTAATTCGTCCATAAACTCCTCGATTGGGCGCCCTTTTAGGGTTCTTCCGGTGGTCTCCACTACCGGACTTCCCATTACATTAACGTCCATACCATACGATGTATCTCTTACTGCTTCCATACTTGTCAGTTTTATTGTTTTAACCTTTGCGACTGCAAAGGTACAACAATTTTCTGACATACGCAAACATTTGTGCAAAAATCTTTCTTTTTTGCCTGTTTTTTCAGTATATCAATAAATCAAAGATCTTTTGCCTCGTTTTTAAGCCCGGAGGCGCGGGCTGGGTGTAGCGGGATACGTGTTTCCCCGTGTTGCCCTCGTATTGCTCTCGATATTATCTCGATATTATCTCGTATTACACCCGTTATGTATCGTAATTTGGATCGTTTTTATCCATATATACGCACACAAAAAGCGTGAAGTTCACTTGCTCTTCACGCTCCTTGAGGCCTTCGCATTGCCCGAATAAAGTAGAATAACAACCGAAATCCATGCCCGATATTTATTACCCATCCCGCCCTATAATGGGCGTGGGGCATATTAATACATACCCACATGGACATTCATTGCTGTTGCTACGACTTTATTCCGTTGAAAGTTGCGATGTTTCAAGGAGTCGTGAACAACGTTTCAATAAACGCCTTTCATTATGTCATCCCATTTAACGTCTTAGATCAGACGCACCGCTTTTTACGCTGTCGGTGCCAACGCCCAGGTTTAACGTCTCCAGAGCGGACGGTATGTTAGTTACTTTGGTTGCACCTTGTAAATGCTTATTGCTCGTTGAATAAAGGCTTTATGGTCTCGGTTGATATTATCCACAGATAGTCTCATCGTAAGCCTAATTCTTTTTCTCGCTTATCGACAGAGACCATCCATTCCTGCCCTTTGCAACTTTGGGCTGCAAAGTTACTACTTTTTTTTCAAATATACAAATTTATTTGTAAAATTTACGAAATATTTTCATTTTTGCGCCCATTATGCCCTTTTTGTTCAGTTTGTTCCCTTTTCTTCAATTTTCTGACATACGCATATAATTGTGCACAAAAATGAAAAAATAAGTGCTCCGGAGAGCACTTATTCGTTTATTTACATCCAGTAGTTGTTTAAGCAACGACAAGGGTATTTATTGGTTTTCTTGGTCGGAATGGTATATCGGATACCGATCTCCAGTCCGGCAGACCAGGGTTTGAAAGAGCCTGTGATGACAGAGGTATTGGACAAGTCTGTATAGTTCTGCATGAAATAGTGCGCTTCCTCCTGACCGGGACGGTCATTGCGGAAACCCAAGGCTACATTGCTGCCGCTCTGTCCGATAGCGGTGAGCGCATAGTTGAAATAACCCTGTACCAACAGATCCAGATGCTCCACCAAGGGGATTGCTACACCGACTTTGGCAAAGACGGTCCAGTAGTTCTTCTTAGGCAGCGTACCTTTGGGGGTAAAGCCCTGCTCGGTATAAAAACCATGGTTGGGCTTGTCAGCCAGAGTCAGACCCCAGGGCGCATAATAGCCGCTATGGGTGAGCGCGCCGCTACCGGCATACTTCGCCGAGAGAGGGATACCGTACTTACCGCCGACCTGCGCCGTGATGTAGAGTTTATCCTGCACTACCGGGAAGGAGAAAACGAAGGAGACGGGAATCTCCACGGTCCAGTAATTCTGCTGCTCCGTCCAGTTATTGAGGTTGAGCAGGTGGTCATATTTCTCACCGTCTGTATCGGTGACACCGCTCCAGGTGAGCAGTCCGTTGAGGGTAGCTTTCTGACCATAATGCTGAATATCAGCGCCGACCGCTAATCCCGCATACTCACAAAAGAACCAGTTATAGCCGATATGCGCCTGAAGGCTATAGGAGCCGGAAGTCTTGGACGCCAGTTGGTCAGCCACATTATTGACCTTATAGCCCAGCGATGAATAACCGCCTCCGACCGTGATTTCAAATGCGTTTCCGCGGCTATGATACCTACCGGTTTCCGCTGCCCACAGAGGCAAAAGGATAAAAAGCGCTATGATAACAGTAATCTTTCTCATAGTACAATTCGCTTTTGAACATCAATATTACCATCTTCATAGATAGTTTCAATTATCTCCACGTGAGCGCCCACCATCCAACGGCGTACATGATACGGCGTGGACTGCCTGTCGCCCGGATTGAGCGGTGAACTGGGAGCCGCATCGCCGAAGCTGATCGGACAGGTGATGTCGGTGGAGCCATCCGCGCGGATGAGGACGGCGTAATAGGAATGGCCGTCGTTCTGTAACGGTACGCCGGAATAGTAATCCTGGCGCGTAGCACCCGGGATAGCAACGCCGTCGCAGTACCACTGATAAGCTACATAATCGCCCTTGCTGTTATCCACGAAGAGGACGTCGTCCCATTTGCTATAGACCGCCACGCCACCGTCACGACCGATCGCGAACTGCGTCTCAACCGCGCAATGACCGGTAGCTTCCTCCGCCGAGAAAGTGACCTGAACGGTCTGGTCCACTATACCGGGCAGGAAGATACGGATCTGATCGCCCTGGAGCGGTTCGTTCTCCACATCCTCCATGAGCGGCGTATCGAAATGGAGCGAATAAGTCTTCGGTGCTCCGCTGAGCACGGAATAAGCGACCGAAAGGGTCGTATCCTTGACCACGTTACACAGGGGTGCAGGCGTTTGGATAGAGACCGCCAGACTCTCGATAACAGTCAGGAGCAGCGTATCCGTACCTTGGGTAAGGATATACGAACCGGGTTGGTCTGCAGGGTGCTCAAAGCCGTCTTTCGAATACGGTTCGCCGGAACAAACGGTATCCATCCGATAGCTGCATTCCCGAAAAGCAAGGGTCATATCCGCGCTGAAGGGATCACAAGTGCCGAACTCATCATAGAGGGTGATCTGCACAGTCGCCGGCTCGAAGATACTATCCTGCACAGCAAGGATGATCGCATTGCCCTCCACTTGCTTTTTCTCTACAGACTCAATCAACGGATTAGCGCATTGCAGCGAATAGGCGTAAGGCGTACCCTGCTGCACGGTGAACGGTATCTCTATCTCGCCTCCGCCGAAGTTACAGAACGGACCCGGTACCGTGAACGTAGCCCGGATAGGCGCTATAACCAGCAGAGTGAGGGTCGATTGGGTACCGGGTACGATATAGGTCGCTATGCCCGGTTCCGTTGGCGTGACATCCAGACCATGTTCGGTATAACGTTCGCCGAGACAGATCGTATCCTTGAGCACGTCGCATTCATTGGAAACGACCGGGTAGATATCCTTGCGCGCCAGCACGGATTTACCCACTGTGGTACGCTGGAAGAGGATATCATCGAGGCAGAAGTCATTACCTCCGGAGGCACTATTGAGGTCCTCGACGGAGATAGTGACCGAAGCGGAATTACAGGGCGCCTTCCACTCAATCATCTGATGATACCAGGCATTGAGGTCCGCCTCCTGACCCAAGGTATAGGGTTGACCGAGGTCTTCGGTCAGAGTGCTTCCGTTGGGGTCTGTATAAGAGATACGGAACTGGAGGACAGCGGGACTGTTGTTCGGCTTGATATTCGGATATGCAGCCCAATAACTGAAAAGATAGACGGAGTCTTTCTCCACCGTCAGGGAGGTGTTGTCATTCGTTGTGGCCTTCCATGCATAGCCGGATTTACCGGCGTCGAAGAGCGCATAGTAATTACCGCCATGAGGCTCTATATCCGCAAAGTCCTTCCAGAAATAGTTGGCATTATGGGTGATGGCATAGATATTCGATTTTCCGCCATGACTCTTATAATACTGAGCCGGATCAAAGGAGCCGACATACTCATACGAACTGGTGAAGCCCTCCGGCGGATTGTTACCTACCGGTTCGGTCTCGAAATCACCGTTCGCCATCAGGTTATCGATCGCGCTATGGGTGATCGAGAAGACCTCCACCGAATAGGTCTCCGACTTATCGGAGGGGACGGAAATAGACTTGGTCGTTTCTCCTGTGCTCCACAGGTACGAATCGCCCTCCATGCTGGCCTCAAGCACTACGTCCGGGAAGCCGGCGCAGACCTCGGTGGTCTCATGCAGAATCTCGCAATCCAAAGTGGGCGTGAGATAGGTCACGGTCTGCGAAGTGATAACGGACGAACCGCTACCATCCGCGCTAAGCGAGAAAGTGATGCTCTGCTGCTCCTGGGTCTGCTTGGCCGGGATATTCTTGATCACATAGGTAACCGGCGAAACGGGATTCGTACGTACAATCTCACGAGTAAACTCCGTTCCCGTCAGTTTATAACTACATGCATCGCCTGTGAAATAGGCATTGACGGTGATGTTATAGGTCTCGGTGACACATGAACTGACGATCTCATAGGTGACCGAATCGATCTCCACATCAAACGCGCCACTCGTTCC
>Ga0310695_10010053_pt1 | contig 13984 bp, 12 predicted proteins | sample RumenRJG_04DNA_FD_203882 | JGI IMG/M metagenome (GOLD analysis project Ga0310695, IMG submission 203882) | Bovine rumen microbial communities from Lethbridge, Alberta, Canada - RJG_04 (v2) (version 2) | ecosystem: Host-associated > Mammals > Digestive system > Stomach > Rumen | place: Canada... | reverse complement strand
ACTGTTTTCTCAGTATTTGCCTCCTATGCAGTTGTCAATGTGCGTTAGCAACAACAGTTGCTTTTGGCTTTCTCTTGAAACGAATAGATAGGCAAGCAAGTGAATGCTTGTTGGGGATATTTTCGGTCTTTCCCCTTGGACCGACCGACTTGCGCCGGCCTCGACAAAGCAGATAACTCTGCTCCTTAAAAGGAGGTGATCCAGCCGCACCTTCCGATACGGCTACCTTGTTACGACTTCACCCCAGTCGCTGGTCTTACCTTAGGCGGTTGCCTCCTTGCGGTTAGCTCGCCGACTTTGGGTCCTACCAACTCCCATGGCGTGACGGGCGGTGTGTACAAGACCCGGGAACGCATTCACCCCGACATGCTGATTCGGGATTACTAGCAACTCCTACTTCATGTGGGCGGGTTGCAGCCCACAATCTGAACTGAGACTACCTTTTTGAGATTTGCTCCAGGTTACCCTCTCGCTGCTCTTTGTAGTAGCCATTGTAGCACGTGTGTAGCCCAAGACGTAAGGGGCATGATGATTTGACGTCATCCCCACCTTCCTCCGTGTTGTCCACGGCAGTCTGAATAGAGTTCCTAACTGAATATTGGCAACTATTCATAAGGGTTGCGCTCGTTGCGGGACTTAACCCAACATCTCACGACACGAGCTGACGACAACCATGCACCACCTGTCTATATGCCCCGAAGGGAAACCATATTTCTATGGCGGTCATACGATGTCAAGTCTTGGTAAGGTTTTTCGCGTTGCTTCGAATTAAACCACATGCTCCGCTGCTTGTGCGGGTCCCCGTCAATTCCTTTGAGTTTCAACCTTGCGGCCGTACTCCCCAGGCGGGATACTTATTGCGTTTGCTACAGCGCAGAAGGAGTCGATACCTCCTACACCTAGTATCCATCGTTTACGGTGTGGACTACCAGGGTATCTAATCCTGTTTGCTCCCCACACTTTCGTGCCTCAGCGTCAGTTATAGCCCAAAAAGTCGCCTTCGCCACTGGTGTTCCTCCTAATATCTACGCATTCCACCGCTACACTAGGAATTCCACTTTTCCCTGCTACACTCAAGCCATGCAGTTTTGAAAGCAGCACCCGAGTTAAGCCCGGGTATTACACTTTCAACTTGCTTGGCCGCCTACGCACCCTTTACGCCCAGTCATTCCGGACAACGCTTGCCCCCTACGTATTACCGCGGCTGCTGGCACGTAGTTAGCCGGGGCTTATTCATCGGCTACCGTCATTGTGTTCGTCACCAATAAAAGAATTTTACAATCCGAAGACCTTCATCATTCACGCGGCATTGCTGGGTAAGGCTTTCGCCCATTGCCCAATATTCCCCACTGCTGCCTCCCGTAGGAGTATGGACCGTGTCTCAGTTCCATTGTGGCCGATCACTCTCTCAAGTCGGCTACCTATCATCGGCTTGGTGGGCTGTTATCTCACCAACTACCTAATAGGACGCGAGCCCATCTTGTACCGCTAAATCACTTTGACCCCGTTGAGATGCCTCATCGTGGTCTTATCCGGTATTAGCAGCCCTTTCGGTCTGTTATCCCGGTGTACAAGGCAGGTTGCTCACGCGTTACTCACCCGTTCGCCACTAAACATATCCGATTATATCGCTATAACCAAATATGCCCGTTCGACTTGCATGTGTTAAGCATGCCGCCAGCGTTCGTCCTGAGCCAGGATCAAACTCTTGAGTTTAATCTTGACTAAGTTTTTGTTTTCTTCTTTTTTAGAAAGACTGTTTGTTTTCTGGTTCAAAGAAATTAAAACTCATATATTCTTGTTCGCCTATCTCTAGGCTAAATTAACAAGGACACACTCGCTTTCTTTACCTATCTATTCACTTTTCAAGATACAAGGCACGTTATCAAACGTGCTTTATTATACTAACACAGATCGGCTACCCTGTCAAGACTTTTTTCAAAATTTTTAAGGGCTTTTTCGATATTTTTATCGAAACACGCCTCTTCTTTGTTAGCATAGTCATTATATCCACCCTAAAATAGAATGTCAACTATTTTTTTGCGTTTTTTCAAACTTTTTCACTATACATTTTGTAAGCGCCGCTCTTTTTTTGCAAAATCCGTCAAAAACCACAATATATAGCAAATCGGCCTACAATATATGCCATGTTGTGCATATATGCTATTTACGCCGCCGCAAGCGATCGGAAATTTACTTTTCCTACTCGCGCGCACGCTACGCACGCGCGAGCATACACGTGCGCACAAAATAAAGGAAGGGCATATTGCAAGAGCGCGATATGCCCTACTCTATTGGTCGTACACACGGACTATTTGCGATGCGATTCGGCTGCCGCAAACCGCCATAGGGGCAAACAAAAAGCGGCGTGAACGCCGCTTTGTCGCTGCAATCGGTTGTAAGCCCGCCGCTATTCGGCGTCCGTTTTGTCCTCTTCGGGCAATGCGCCGGCTTCCTCGGTGGCAACCGTTGCCTCACCGGAAACGGCCTCGACCGCAGGTTGCTTGCCGAAGAGCGCTTTGACATGGGCGCCCCGACAGACAAAGATCTCGCGCATGATCATGGAGCCGACGAATGCGATGCTGCCGCCGAACAAGACGTCGCCCATATAGTGAGCGCCCGCCACAATGCGGCTGACTGCAACGAGGGCCGTATAGGCGACGGTACCGCACCAAAGGCCGACCTTGACCCCCGTCTTGTTGCACTTGTCGCTAAGATAAGGCAACGCCAACAGCGAATAGAGCATGCCCGCCGAGAAAGTGTGCCCGCTGGGGAACGACTTGCACGCGTCGCCGGCCACAATGATGGCAGCCTTGGTCTGCGGCGTGGACGCGACCACGCCGTCGGCGGTGAGCACGCGCTTGCCGTTGAGTTGGTACCAAGGGGTATACAAACTGAAATCGTTGAGATAATTCATAGTGCGGTAGCGCACCCTGCCCACGGGCCCTTTGACGAAGTGGGGAATGAGATAGAACAAGAGGGTGGCAACGATGGCGATCGCCCACCAGATCATCTTGTCGTTGACGGCCTTGGGAATGCGTTGCCAGAGCAAAATCATGCCCACGCCGGGCACAAGCGCCACCACCACGGACAGCCCCAAAATATAGCCGGCACCCGCCGCGTGATGGGCGGCCAGCACCAGGGCGCTTTGGGAAGCGAGCTGAGAACCGATGTACTCGGCAACGTAGACAAACAGATCCTTGACGGTGAGCGTAAAGCCCGCCACCACCATAATGGCGCCGAGCGCGGCCAAAGCGCGCAACTTGCCGCTCTTGCGTGCGAAGAACCAAAACACGATGGCACCCGCCACAGAGGCCATCAAATAGATGGGGCTGCTGCCCAACGCCTCGAAGAACAAGGCGAAGCCGTTGTTGGATATATAGCTGCCGTGCTCCTGCCCGAATGCGGGCGCCACCAAGCTATGTTTGGTGAGGATACGGCTAATCTGCAAATCGTAAAATGCGGCGACGACGGCAAGTGCGGCGAACACCACGGCGAAGCACGCCAACGAAATGATGGTTTTGGCGCGTAATGATAGTTGCTTTTGCGTTTTCAACATAGGTTTGTACTCCCCGGACAGATTAGTCCTCTTCTACTTCTCTAAATAACTCGTCGTAGCGCTCAAAGGCGGCCGTAACCACATCCTCGTCTACGATATATTCAAAATATTCCTCGTCGCCATCGCGGCGCACCGCAAACACGTACACCAAGTCCTCCTCGGCACTTTCCACCGTTTCGGGACTGACGGGAACGGCCAGCACGTAGTGCACGTCTTCCACCGCCACGCAGCCGATGATGACGAATTGGTCCTCGTTGCCTTTTTCGTCGGCGAGCGCGATAAAATCGGGGTCGCTGTCGTCCGCTATATACTCGATATCGAACTCCGCCATACTATCACCACTTGTTGTGCACGTGCTCGGCAAAGACCAAACGATCCTTGATCTCTACGACGGTGCCGTCGTCGAGCACTGCTTTGCCCGACAATTTGCCGAAGACTTGGTGCGGTATCATACACAAAATGCCCAAATCGAAGGGGGCCTGCCTGTCTATGACGGGAACGAAACTCATCTCGAAGCGGCCGTCGTTGGAACTAAACGTCCACGGCTCCGTATAGCGATAGTTGCCGTCCTCTCCCTTGGGGATATTGAAGCTGACTTCGTCGAGCTTGTGCGACTTGCCGTTGAAAAACAGCATATTTTCGCTGGCGGCCGTCGTGTTGCCGAAACCATAGCCGATATTGAAGCCGAAGCGGTCGCCCGACTCCAAGATCATTTGGCCGCTGCCCCAATACCAAGTGTTGTCGTACGTCCATACGCCGCGTCCCCAATCGAGCGTGCCCAACGAGCCGTTGGCGCGATTGAACTCATATCGCACCCCGTCGAACTCGCACCAACCCTCGGCATACATACAGTTGATTTTTTGGTTGTAGTAGAAGTGTTTGTCTTTGTCGAAAGGGGTGGCGATGACCATACTCTCCTCGGGGAACCCCGTAAGCACCACGTCGAAGGTAAGAGGCTTTTTGCTATTGACGAAATTGTCGTAGGTGCCGAAGAGGTGGCGCGTCGTACCATCGTTGTCGAACGTGATGTCGATGGTGCCGGCCTTGGCCGAAACATTACCCTTTTCGCTGCTGGAGGGCATACCCACCTTGCCCAACGGCAAAATGCCCAATTCGCTGTCGTTAAACTGGAAGGGTTTGTCGCCAAAGCCCAACAAGGACACGGACAGACTGCTGACGTAGCCCACGTCGGAGATGGTAAGACACAGCCCGTAGTCTTGGTTGCCGATGTAGTAGTAGTCCCACTCCTTTATGCGCATTTTGCCCGCCTTGATATCCTTGCGGTCATATTGCCAATACAATTTTTTGGCAAAGCCGGGCTCGGCGATATTGCCTTTGGCGTCCAGCAAGCGCTGCGGCGCTTTGATCTCGTGTTGCATACCCATAACGTATCTCCTTATTATAGTTTCGTAGTAAATTTGCCACTGACTCTGGCGGCGAACACCTTGCCGCAGATCCAACTACCGCGAATGGGGCCGTAGCTACTGCTATCCAAACTCTTGGAACGATTGTCGCCCATGATAAAGTATTCCTCCGCGCCCAATACGTGATAGAACGACAGGGAAGAATCGCGCACGCCGCGATCGTCCTCCACGCCGTTGACGGTAAGTACGCCGTCCAATATCTGCACCGTGTCGCCGGGCACGGCCACCACGCGCTTGATCACCATTTTGTAACCGTCCTTGGCGGTGCCTTGATTGTCGTCGCCCGTGCCCATATTGAAGAAGGGCATAGCCATGATGAAATCGTCAAAAGTCTTGGTGCGCGACGCGGGGCAGCGCTGGGTGTCGTCGTTATCTCCCGTATAGCGCCACCAATCCAACCCGTAGTTGGTATAATCCTGCGGCAAATAGACCACCACCACGTCGCCGCGGTCGACGGTTTTGAACGCCTTGTTGATGTACACGGTGTCGCCCGTATCCAGCGTGTGCTGCATAGAGGGGCCCGAGATGCCTATGGGACTGACCCAAAAGAGTTGCACCAGCGCCACCGCGGACAAAACGAACATCACCACCAAGATGACTTCTACGATATAAAGCAATAATTTGCGAGGGGTAAATTTCTCTTCCATATCAGGTCCAAAGCATATTGTTGAACAAAACGCCCTCGGCGTGCGAGATGCGGATCTTTTTCATGTTTTGCCAACCGCCCATAGGCAACAACGCATTGTCGCGAAAATCACCCGGCTCGAGGCGAATGCGCTGCCACTCATCGGAGGCACGCAAGAATACCCCCGCCGTATAGTCGTGGTATTGGCCGTTCTCCCACACCGTGATGACGATAGCGAAACTGCGCTCCACGGGCGAATAGGCCGACAAAGAAAACGAACCGACGGGATTGACGCGGCGCGTTTCGCCCACGCAAAAACTGACCAGGTCGCCTTTGTCGGTGTACAACCCGCCCACGCCGTTGGGGCTATGGCCCACACCATAGAGGGAGGAATCGAGCACGATATCCTGCGTTTCGGCAAAAAACGTGCCGCCCATCGAGGTGTCGTACAACAGTTTGGAGGGAGTGAGCCTGCGGCGAGGCATATCGGCAGGCAAGTCGATGCGCAACATCGTACTGGCTATCTCCACGCCGTCACGGTAGCGCACCGACGCATAGACGAACAACACTTTGTCCACCGCCGCGACGCGCACGTTGAAAGAGCCGTCGCCATCCCCTTTTTGCGTCTGGCACTGCCAAGCGCGATAGGCCGAGTCCTCCTCGTTGTAGGCATAATAGAGATTTTGCTCGGCGATTTTCTTCTCGGAAACGTCGCAAGTTACATCGAAGTGAATGCTGCCGTCCTGTTGCAATTGATACGCGACGGTCGGATTTTTGGGCAACTCTTTGCGCTCGACGTAGCGCCCCTCTATCCAACGCCAAATAGTAAACTCGGTGCTATCCGATATTTGGGTGCAAAGTCGATTGGACACCACGGTCGCGCACATTTCGGGCACGGGCAAAAGGTTGACTAAATCGTCCAACTTGTCCACGCTGTGGCCGCTATGATTGGAAGCCGTAACCACCAACATGGGGCAAGCCGTATATTTGGCATACGCCTGCGGCGACAGTGCGATAGCCCATTTTTGGGCGTTTTCGTCCTGCTCGATGGTGTCGGCCTCGTCCATTTGTACAATGCCGGAGCCAAGCAAACTGACGCCGCCGTATATGCGCGCGTCTTTGGCACATAACGGCCACAATATCTCGTTGGTCTGCTCCTCGGCAAAAGCGATGGGCATCACACGAGGATAGAGTTGCAACACGAGGGACACAAAACGGCAATACATCTTGGTCCACAACAACACGGGGCTGGCCAAAGCCGAGGGCGTGCAGTTATGCAGATTATCCTTGGCCAAAGCATATCTGCCATAGGCATAGCTACCGTCGTACTGCGTGCAAGGGTCGCCCTCGCCCGACAAATCGACGTAGCCGACAGGATAGCCTTTGGCGGCAATGCGCATTGCCGAAGGCATGGGGTCCATATTGGGTCTAGCCAAAAACAAGATGAATTTTTTGTTGTTTTTGGGACAATCGGCGGGCAACAAAATGCGCGCGAACGCGCGTACAAAGCCGTCCTCCGCTCTGAATGCGCTGAAGTACATCTCCTTGACGGTGATGTCGTCGATGGTTTGGTTGGATACGAAGTTGACGTCCAAATTGCCCGTGGGGTCAAAGTCCTGCCATAATTGCGTGGGCGTCAAAAATTTAGATTCCATATAGTCGTCTCCGTTCAGTTTATAGAATTGCTTTGAGTATTTCCTCTTTGGTCATCGACAGATTGGCCGCGATGGGAACGATCTCGTCAAGGGCGGCGGACAAGTCCTCTTTGGACACGCCGCTGGCCTGATAGAGATAACGACAAAATGCAATTTGCCTATCCTTGGGAACCTTGGGCTCCGCCAAAAGCGAACACAAGGCGTCGGCGATCTCCTCGGCATAGGTGCCCGAGATCACGCAGTCGCAGTCCAGCCCATACACCACCGAGCCGCGCACGACGTACAGCCGATAGTCCACGTCGCCCATACGCTTGCCGGGGACGTTTTGGCAAAAGTCGTGCATAAACTTGGCCATGCCAGCCGCCAGCATCGCGAATTTGAACACGGGACCGGCGCTGATCTCCTCGTACAAAGTGGAACCCTCGATATAGTCGAGCAACACTTCGTTGTCGGCCATCTGCACCACTTTGGGCACGCGCATCGCGCGCAAGCGGAGATTGCGCAAAGTATTGTACTGCATCTCGCAAGCCGCGGGTTTGGCATACGCCAACAAATAGTATTTGGTCCCCTGCCTTTCCACCAACAGGAATTTGCACTTTTTGGACCGAATGCCGCTGATTTCTTTACAACCTATCATAAGCCATCCTCCATACTATTTCGGGCAAAGCGAAGCCATCGCCCGCTCTTTGCCAAGCCTATTATATCACAAAGATATAATAGTGTCAATAGCGACCCGCAAGAACTGCGCTCTCTACCATTGTATGCTATGCAAAGGTGTCGACCAGCGTCCACACCGCCAACAGCAGCACTGTGGCGGCCGCCGCCGAATAGCGGATCGCCTTGCGCGGCAAGCAATAGGGCGACGCCAGCGCCGCGGCGCCGTAGTATAGGGGCAGTTGCCACACTTCGAATCGCAGGCCGAGGTAGCCGACGCCACCCAATGCCACCACGGCGGCATTGACGACGCGCAACACGTAGTCGAGCCCCGTAAGAAGTATGCCCAACGCGGGCACCACCGAAACCAGCGCGCACGCAAAGAGCACCACGTACACCACACTCATAACGGGTATCAGCACAAAGTTGAGCGGAATGCACAAAGCGGCAAACCCGCCGAAGAAATAGACGCTTATCGGCAAAGTAGAAAGGGTAACGGCCACGTTGAGAGCCAGCGCGTCGCCCCACCTGCCGGGCACACGGCGAAGCACTTTGCGCAAGGGCGCGTACAGCAAAACAACGCCCGCGTATGCCGCAAAACTCAACAAAAAACTTACGTCGAAAAGCCACAGCGGTCGCACCGCAAGTAGCACCAAACCGCACCCCGACAGCAGGCTGGGCGCATCGCGACGCCTACCCAAGGCCGAACAAAGCGAACCGCCCACAACAAGAGCGGTAGCGCGCCAAACCGAAGGTGCGTCGCCGCACAACCAAGCGTATACGCCCAGTACCGCCGCCAAAACGATCGTTCGCACCCAAGATGGGCAACGCAAGCGTTTGAGCAAAAGAGCCAACAAGCCGGCAACCAACCCGACGTGCAAGCCCGACACCGCCAAAAGATGCGCTGCACCCGAAGATCGGTAGCCCGCCAACACGTCGTCGGGCACAAAGGAAGCATTGCCCGTAAGAAAGGCGTAGGCCATACCTGCCGACTGTCCGCTCATATTGCCCGCCAAGGTGCGATAGAGCGCGACTCTCACCTTTTCGGCGGCACCCAAGCGGGGTGCTGCGTCCACCATCGCAAGTCCGTCGGCACGCAGGCGGAAGTAGACCTTGCGCACGATATTGTGCATAGCGGCGCTATCGAAATAGTGCCATTTGATACCGGCAAGAGTGCCCTTTACCGACACGGTCTGCCCTATCTCGAGGGGTATGCCCACCACGTAGTCGCTCCGCCCCGCGTCCGCATACACATAGCCCATTGCGGCGGTAGTTTGATAGCGCAGATCGACCGAGGCTTTGCCGCCGACCGAGCGGCCGTTTATTTGCAAATGGTCCAGCACCAAAGCGTCTATTTTTCCGTTCTCGTCGGCAGACACCATGGCGATGCGACCCACCGTTTGCGCCGAGATTTCGTCCCCAACCATCGCGCCGAGGTATTGCCCCATAGGCACCAGCATCAAATAGGCCGCAAGCAATGCCGCAAGGCACACCACGCCCACGGCGCGCCGCCTTTTGGCCAGCACGGTGGCGACCACTATGCCTATGGCGCACAAGGTCATAAGCAACCCGGTGAGCCACCAAATATCAATGGAAACGAACAAAAGACCCGCTACCAAGCACACAAGAGCCAAGGGCAACATACGCCAATGGAATACTTTGATAGCGGGCATTTTGAATTTCATCTTTGGTATAACGAATGAGATCGGGCGGCAGGTGCGCTATTGGTACAAAGCCTCCATTTTGGCCTGCCAAGCCTCTATCTCCGCGGGGTCGTACACGCGTGGTATCCGCCGCGCCAAGCGCACCGCCTTGGCGCAATCGCCCAGCAAACCCGACAGTTTGAGAAGCAAACCCAATCGTTTGCGCCCCTTGACGCCTTTTTGCACCAATTCGCCAAAACGCAGCTTGATATTTTCGCCCGCGGCGCCCGCGTTGATATTGTCCGCGGACAGCACGCCGCTCTCAAACAACCAACGCACGTCGGCAGGATCGGCCGACAACAACCAGCGTTTCATGACGTCTACGCCGCAATGCTCGGCACCGCAAAAATCGTAGTAGGCCACCTGATAATGCCACAGCGCCTCTTTGCTGACGCTCTGTCTGTCCACCACCGTTTCGGCCAATATGCGCCCTGCCACCATTCCGGCAGCCATACCCGAGCCCAGCATAGGTATGGTCATAAAGGCGCTGTCGCCAAGCGACGCGTAGCCGTCGGCCACCATTCGCCAAGCGGGATGCCGCACGGGGATACGGTACACTGCACCGCCCGACGTCAACTCGTCGGTGAGTATGGGATTGTCCTCGCGCAACTTCGCAAGCAACGTGGCCAGCGTGTCCTCGCCCAAGTCGCCCAAGCGGCCGATGAGTACGTCCACGGTGGGTTGCGTGGGGTCGGCTATGCACCAGCTGATACCTTTGCCGCCCTCGTGCAACAAATACACGCGATTGGTTTCGTTATCCGCCACGGTTACGCCCTCTCGGCGGCGGTAAAACGCGCGGTATGCACAAAAAACCTCGTCGCGGTACGCTTCGCGCCGTATGCCGCAAGAAGGGGGCAGGGCACGACGGATCGCGCTATCCACGCCGGCGTTGTCCACCACCAAAGCGTACGGTATATTTTGGTCGTCTACCGTGAGCCCCACAACCAGATCGTCCTCCACCCAAAGCGACGCCTCCTTCTCAAAAACAAAACGCGCGCCTTCGGCTTGGGCTTGGGCGACAAGCCAATGCAGCAGCCCCCGCCGCGAAATGGATACGTCGGTAGGCTGTGGCAAACCGGCATAGACGTGCATGGTGGAAAGAGGGGGTACGAACGTCCAATTTCGCTTGGGATAATAGAGGTTTTCGGGTGGCATACCAAGGCCTATGTCCTTGAAGGATTCCACCGCTATATCGTCGTGCCAAGAATAGGTAACGTCGTCGAGCGAGCAACGCTCGTAGACCGTAACGTCATACCCGTTTCGCGCCAAATAGAATGCGCACACCACACCGCCGACGCCGGCGCCGACCACAGCTATTTTGATCATAGACCCTCCTAAAAAATTACGTAATTGCCGGGGGTGATGAACCAACCCGACGCCAACGCCAATACCACGGGTATGGCGACTTGGTGCAAGATGACGATCTCCAACGTATGCCGCCCCACAAGGCATACGGGCCGATGCCAAGCGCGGTCGAGGCGCGGCAACAGCGTGCGTTTTGTGGGATACAGAAGCGGCACCAAAGCGGCACCCCACAGCACGCGGGAAACGAAAGGAACGGCAAGATAGGGCGAATAGCCGCGAAGCGCCTCTATATACCCCATCATGGGGAAGCTGTCGCCCGGCGTAAAGAGATAGCTGCTACCCATTTTTGGCGAAATGATACACAACCACGCGGGGCGGGCGGGCCAGCTATGACGGTCGAGGTAGAATATCCCCACCAAATAGAATGCCAGCCCCAACGCAAAAAAGGTGGCGATTTGGGCGGCGCGGTTGCGGCGCACGGCGCCGTATACGACGGCCACCAGCAACGAAGCGGCGGCCAACATATGCAGCACGCCCCAGCGCACCACGATGCCCTCGCCCATGCCCCAATTCTCGGCAAGCGAGGTGCCCATCGTCAAAATGACGGCGCACACCGCTATCTTGGCGGTGTGCAAGTAGTTGTTGCGACTAAAGGCCACGCTCATGCCGCACAGCACAAAGAAGCCCCACAGTACGACGTCGTGGACCCATTCGCGCGCGGGGTTTTCCCAATAAAATTGGCAAAACGCCACCATTTTGGCCGCGAAAGCATTGCCCGAATAGGCCCAAGCGTCGCCAAACATATAGGGGTAGCCGATATCAAAAAAGGTGTGATCCATTATCATCAGCAAAATGAACACACCCCGCAAAAAATCGAGTTCCCAAATGCGTCGGCGCGCCGCAGGCAACAGGCGCCGATCGGGCAAGGGCATACCCTCGTACCAAGTGGTCATACTATGCCCCCACCGACGATTTGGGCTTTTCCACCCGCTTGAGAAAACTGATGGGGTGAACGCGGTCATCGAGATAAACGTCGAAATAATCCTCGTATTCGTGCACCAAATGGTCGGGATTTTGCTCGCTGTAGTAGATGAACAAAGGCCGAGCGGCCGAAGCGGACTCCTGCGCGGTGTCGGCTACCACACGCGTGCGGCGACGAGCGCGGCGACGCTCCCCCGCGACGCGGCGCACGGCGTCGGCACTGCCCTGCACCACCGACGAAACGGGCTTTTTGCCATAGGAGCGCACGAATATGCAAACGGCCACGCCAAAGCACAACGCCAAGCCCACGTAAAACAAAATCATATTGATGCTGACGACCGAAAAACTAAAAGCGCCCAGCCCCACAAAGACCGTGCCCAACAAAAAGTAGAAAAAAGGAACGTACAAGCCAAAATAGACGATGACGTTGGCCAAAATTTTGATAAACTGCCATATCACCGTCCCAACTATCTTGAGCGCCAACATTACCGCCACGCCCAAGAAGAACTTGCTCGTACTGCTTTTGTCTGCCATACTAACCTCTGGTCGCCAAAGGCGACACTAATGATTATACCACAATCGAGCATCGTATTCAAGTAAAAATGCAAAATCCCGCAAAACCGCTATAGAAAGCGCACCGCCCAGCACGAAAAAAGCGCTCCCGCGACGGTACAAGCAAAAGCGACGGGCAAACCATAGCGCAAGCGTTTGTTGCTGACCGTGCCGAAGTAGACGGCGGCCACGTACAACACCGTTTCGCTGCTGCCCACCAACACCGACGCGGCGCGCGCAACGTCGCTGTCGGCGCCGTAGTCCACGATGATCTGCTCCAACACGGCCAATGACCCCGAGCCGGACAGCGGTTTGACCAGCAGCAAGGGCACCAACTCGGCAGGAATACCCACCGCCGACAATACGGGAGATAGGAACGCGGCCACCTTGTCCTGCAAACCGCTTGCGGCAAACAGATGTACACACACGAATACCGCCGCCAAGTAGGGAAACACGCCGGCTACCACCTTGAGCGCACGCCCCGCTCCCTTGACGAAACTGTCGAAAAGCGGCACCTTGCACACCAGCCCCACCACGGCCACCGCCAACAGCACGGCGGGCAATATATAGTCGGCGGCATTCAATGGTAAAACTATCGTTTGCATCGTTTTTGGCGCATACGTTGGGGCATTTTGGCACCGACGATGCGCACGACGTTCACCGTCAGCAGCCCAAAAACGGCGGTGGCAAGCGAACTCAAAAGCCCCGGCAAAACTATGCTTGCGGCATTGGCGGCGCCGTGCGACGCCAACAGCGCCATCACCGTGGTGGGCAACAGTTGCACCGCCGTAACGTTGAGGATAAAAAACAAAATCATATTGTCGGTGGCGGCCGCTTCGCCGTGCGACATACTCTCTACGGCGGCTATACCCATCGGCGTGGCCGCTGCGCCCAAACCCAACAGGTTGGCCGTCAGGTTGAGCCCGATAAGAGATTGGGTGCGCTCGCTTTCGCCGCGAAACAGGCGCGATAGCAAGGGGCGATAGACGCGCGCCAACAAGCGGTCGGCGCCGCTATCTTGCAATATTTGCAACACACCCAGCCACAAGGCGTACACCCCCGCCAAGCGAATGGCCAAGGCAACGGCACCCGAAGTGCCGTCGAGCAACACGCCCAACAAGGCGTCGGGCGACGAGACCGCCACCAACACCACGCCCGATACGAATAGCACCGCAAACACTACGTTCATATTGTGTTATATGCCCCTATCGCCTGCGATATGCGGCCAAGCCCCGCCTCCAAAAAATGGCAACGCCGCGGCGAGTAGGCAGGCTATTGCTGCACATACTGGATATGTCGCATCGGCTACGGCAAATCAAGGTGCGGCAAAAGAGGTATATATGAAAGGCAAAACCAAAAGCGTCAAAAAGAGCACGAATTGCACGAGCAAAACGAGCGATTGCAGTGACAAGACGACGGATTGCGGCAAATCCGCAGGCAACGGCAAAAACAGCACCAAGGATTGCGGTAAATCCTAACAACGACAAAAAAGCGAGGACGTCCTCGCTTTTTTGATACATTATATT
>Ga0310695_10010051_pt1 | contig 13988 bp, 11 predicted proteins | sample RumenRJG_04DNA_FD_203882 | JGI IMG/M metagenome (GOLD analysis project Ga0310695, IMG submission 203882) | Bovine rumen microbial communities from Lethbridge, Alberta, Canada - RJG_04 (v2) (version 2) | ecosystem: Host-associated > Mammals > Digestive system > Stomach > Rumen | place: Canada... | reverse complement strand
GTTTGCAGTGGCAGATGTTGCCGGTGGTTACAAAGATTGGGATGAAGTCGGAACAGAACTAGCCATAAGTGCGGCAACGAGCGTAATAAGCGCAGCAGGCGGAGCCGCAGGAGCAGCCGTTCAGGGGATAGGCGGCATAGGCGGAGTTTTCCTTAAAACAGGTGTAAGCGTTGCAACCAGTGCCACAAGTACCGTAGCAACCAACGCAATCCAGTACGCAGGCGACTGGGACGGCTTTGCTTCAAGCATGTCAAGTTTTGATACATGGAGTGGCGTAATAACAAGCGGAGCGGGAAGCCTTATATCAAACAGCCTGAACCTTGCAACCATAGGAGATAACGGCGTAAAAGTAACCGGCTTTTCAAGCCTGAACGTAAATGATATGCAGAGCTTAAATAGCGTAGTAGGAGGCCTTGCTTCCAGCGGTCTTGAATATGGACTAACAGGAAAAACCACACTTAATGTCCTGAATATTGCAGACATAGGAATAAATTCTCTTGTAAATCGCGCAATTGGAAACACAGCCGCACCTCAGGTAAAAGCATCCTGCGGCCTTCTTGAAGTGCATCTGGATAACAGCCGGGGGGCAAGTTTTGCATTGGGAACAGGCGGTACCGACCTCAGTATAGGAACTGTTGCAAGTGCGGTCCGAGGCTTTGATGCACTTAAAACAAACTTTGAGATTAATCACTACACAAATAAAAATGACCTTCAAAACGCTGCAATAGCCCTTCGCACACAGTACGGCTTTGGCGGTAAGACAGAAAAAGATCAGCTTAAAAATATCTTAAACGGAAGCACCATTCTTAAAGCGGGAAACGGTGATGGAAACGCCCTGACCGTAACTGAAAATGGTAAACGCACAGTTTACTTAAACGGCTACAAAAAAGACATGACCCGCGAAGAACAGCTGAAATTAGGAATCACGCTTGGACATGAGGCTTATCGTGATGGAGTAAAAGGCGATGAAATCGCTCAAAAAATCGAGACCCGAAATGCCGTTGCCGGACACACCGACTTAATGGCCGGAATGCTCGCCGATGACATGTATAAATCGATGATGAGTGGAATTATCGCTGGAGACACAAACCTCCAGAAGGATTTGCTTGCACGAAGCCTTGGGGATGATATCTTTAATGCTTATGTAGATGGCACTTATGATTCTAGTGCGGATTATTGGAAGTTACTCTCACGTAGTGATGGAACTCATTCGATAGAATGGGATGGAAGCCGTGATATTACTGTAGAATATCAAGATAAAGATGAAGATGGAAATTGGGAAAAAGTAGGTTCAGATAAATTTACAGATGATACAGGAAGCATGGCTGGTTCGTTAGGAAAACTTGTAGGAAAAACTAGAGCTACAGAAATACTAGGAAGTTCGTTATATAATGCTGATTTATATGATTCACAAACCTTGAAAGATGTTCTTGGATTATCAGATGATAAAATTGCAAAAATTCAAAGAACTGGAGTTATTCCATCAGATATATCTGAATTACAGTTATATAAGTTAGCTGGAGAAGCTCTTATGAAAAAGAATGGTATTACTTGGGATACAAGTAATGGTGAAAATGCCGGCTTCTGGAATGTAAGTGGATTAAGTGATGCTGCTAATGGAAATAAATTAACAAACTTTACTCTTACAGATAATACAACGATGGGATATATTTTGCTAAATGAGCTAAAATTTGATCCTAACTTAAATGCTAAGGGTAATACTTATTTTGATAGATTTGTAGTTACAACAGAGCTAAATAGAAATCCAAATAGTTGGGATGCATATTATATGAGATCTGAAGATCCTCAAGGGGATTCTTATAATCATACATTTGATACAAATAAATCTTTAGAATCACAAAATAGAGGTTTGGATGAAATTATATACAGAAAATATAATTTGCAAAATAATCAAATTGGAAAGGATTTGGTTACATATGCCCAAACGATAGATGTATATAATACAATTGATAATCACAAAAATGAAGATGGAAGTTATACAAATATAAATAGAAGCCAACCTTATTATATTTTTGGACAGGGATGGGGACAAGGTAATACTGTAAATTCAAATTTTTCATTGACAGTTAATAGTCTAAATACAAGTAATGATTGGATGATGACACTACATAATTTCTATACAATTGGTAATGATTCATCGCATAATTGGGTAAATGCTTCTAGTTCAAATGGATTACCTGGAGGTGCATGGGGAGTACATTCTTCTGGATATCTAACTTCAGATGGTTGCTTTATTTATACTGAGGAGAATCGAAAAGCATTACAAGAAAAATTGAAAGAATGGGGATTACATACTAATCACCAAATATATGGAACATTAAAATAAGGAATTTTTATGATTAAAAAGATAGTTGTATTAGTAATTACATTCTTATACTTTTTTCATTGTTTTGCTTTTGAAATAGATACTAATTTCAGTACACGTAGTCCTCATGATGTAATAAAAATTGATGATAGGATAGGAATGCGATTTGGTGATTATTATCAGATAAGAAATTTGAAAGACTATAATCTAGATTCTGATGGATGGTATAGTACATCATATTGTGGTACGAAAATGTATGTAATTTATGGTTCAAATTATTTTCTCTATCATTCATTAAAAGATGAATATTATCCTAATTCAGCGTCGAAGTTTAATTTTGGAAGTTCATTTCTAAAAGAAAATGAATATAATGAGTATATAAAAGATAAAAGTTGGTGGGATCTAAATTGGAATTCAACAGTTTTAGTTCCTGATTATTTGGAAGAATTCAGTAAAAATGGTAAAATAATTTATGATACTTTTGATGTATCTCATTTTTATTATTTTTGCCATGAAGTTGATTTGCAATTATTTAAATATAATGCAATTCCTTGGGCTACATCAAAAGATCCTATTAATATGAAGATTGAAGTAAATTTACTTGATAAAACAAATTCTTTAGTTATCCTTAATGGATATGTTCATCCTGATAAGAGGTATTTATATAAAGCAAATCGTAGAATTAAAAGAATTTTAATTACGAGTCCTGAATCAGATTTTTCTATAATTTCCGATTTTGAAGACGTTGTACATTTTCATGAAATCAAATTACCAGAAAATGTTAAAACTGTTATTATAGAAATCCTTGATTATTATGAAGGTTATAAATATAAAGATTTGTGTGTTCAAATGATAGGAAAAAGGAATTTTATAGATATATATAATTATGAATTTGATTCTTTGTCGTTTGACAAGCTTTCTTATGGAGGAAATTATAAAGAATATAAAGAATAACTTCGATTGTGAATGTTTATAATATCTTTATGTGGGGGCGTTACAAGGGTCGCGTAAAACAAAGTGAACAAGACCTCGAGAAAATAATCATATGTAATTCTAATAGCCCCCGTTTGAGAGGGTAGCGTAAGACCGCTTAAAGCGGGCTGGAGCGAGGGAGAGACTTCTACCTCTTTACTTTTTTTGCCTATGACAACATGGGCGGCATAAGCGTAAACGTCTTGAACCTGGGCGCAATAGCCGACATGATCGGAAGTGGGATAGCCCGAAACGATGCCGGCGGGCAGGCTAATCGCTGGAGTGAGCTGGCGCAGAAGCTTGGTGGAGCCGGGGTTTTAGAAATAAATTTTGGTTCAGACGGAATAAGTGGTAAAATAGGAAGCGGAGGCATAGATTTGGGCGGAAACCTTTACACATTTGCAAAGTGCATGAATGATAGAGCCCGCCTTGAATCTTACGGCCAGAATCACAGCCAGGCGCAGAGCGACGCCGCTTACTGGGTATACGTTTACGGCGACTGGATCCAGGAAAACACTGCGGCACGAATTGCTAATGTTTATAAATATTCACAAACTGAAAAGGGAAAAAAATATCTCAATTATAGTGATTTTTATAAACAAAATTATTTTGATAAATTTTATTCAAGAAATTTACGATGAGTTTTTTTATGAAAAAAATTATGTCTATCATATTATTATTAATTGTTATAAAACCATTGTTTTCTTTAGAGATTAGATGTAAAAACATTATTGAAGTTATAAACAATAGACCTATTTTACGTACTAGAACAATAATAGATTTATTTTATGATAAAAACATTTTAGTTGTGGTATATGCTAATACAGGAGATGATGCTTGTGTTTATCGAATAAATGCTGATTGCATTATTTCAAATTCAAAATATGAAAATAACAAGGAAGACGATATTTTTAATCGTTTTTTTGAAAATGGTATTTTTTTTAATTTAAAGTATGGCTTTAGAGCTATTTTTTCATCTGATGAATATGATTTTAAAAATGAAATGATATCTACAATACATGGTGATAATCCAATGCCCTTTTATATGTATATATCGAATAATAAAAATGATGTAGTGTTTAATTTTAATATTTGGAGATTAAATCAACCTGATTTTTATCCAAAAACCTATTATACTTCGTTATCAGAAGAAAAAGATTATACATTGGAGCAGCAGATTAACCAATTAAGGGTCTGTCCTGCTTCTACAGAATGGCAGAACCACACAGCTGTAAACAAAAAACAAAATAGAGTTGCAGTAGTATTTGATAAGTATAATGGAGACCGTGGAGCTTTATGTATCTTTGAAGTCCTATATGATGCCGTTTGCAATGATGACAAAGTTCGTGTACGGAAAGAACCTAATCTTAATTGTGACACAGTTACATTTATTAACAAAAATGATAGTGTAAAGATAAAAGATCAAAGTGATAGAAAATTTGAAATAGACGGAGAAGAATGGTACTGGCACGAAGTTGAATTACCTGATGGCAAAACCGGCTGGGTATACGGAAAATATCTGGATATAGAAAAATAAAACCCAGGGGCGTTACGGGGGCCGCGTAAGAAAACATGATACAGATTGCACAAGAACAAAAATATCGTCAGGAGGCATTTTCAGAATGCTTTCTGACGATAAACTTGGCAGGGAAAGACAAGATTTTTGACGTTACGTATTATATAATATGTACAGTTTCAGAAATTGCTTCGACAAGATATTTTCGTTCGTAGCTAGATTTTCCTGCAAAACGTGTACGGATAATAATCTTGTATTTACCAGTTGTTGCCGTCTGAGGTATTGCAAACAAAAGTTTTGAAGGAAGGTTGTAAACTAAAGCAGATTCAACTTTTATCCAGCTTGCTTCATTGTTTGTAATATCTTCGTTTTCATCAAGAGGTGCAAACCAAATTCCAGAATCAATTCCACCAACTTTAAGACTGGAGCCTACAACTAAAACAGAACTGTTTGCAGAAAGACTGCCGTCAGTTTTTCCTGTTGCTATATCTGTTACACTTGTGATTATTCCGCTAGGTGCAACGTATTCAGAAGATGTGATTTCGATATTTTGTACTGCATCTTTTAAAGTCTGTGTAGCTGTAAATTTTACGGTAAGAGATGGTTTTCCTGTCTCATTGTCAACAGTACCTTTTCCTGCTATATAAAAAGTTCCAAGTTCTCCGAATTTTACGGCATTTCCTGTACTTAGAATTTTAAGAACAGTATTTGCATAAGCATTCAAAACACTTGTAACCGTGCCAAGGTCTACAAGAGGAACTTCGTCTTCCATAGCATCAAGTATATTTTGTGTGCTATAAGTAAAACGTTCTACTTTCCCGTAAAAACTTTCTATTCCATCTTTTGCGAACTGATTTTTCTGTAACTTAACGGAAACTCTTCCGTTAGCCGATTCCTGAAGTTTGATAAATGCATTATTAGCACTCATTTTCTTCTCCTGTCGCTCTATGTTTTTTGAAGCGCGCATAACAAAAAACAGTAGAGTATGTTATAATTTATTATGATGCAAGGTTCTTTCAGAAACTCTGTTTTTCCCTTGCTAAAAAAATTATATATGGAGCTGTGAGAGGCAAATCAGTCTTATTCAAAATTAGAAAATGCAAAAAGTGGTTAATAATCAGTCTTATTCAAAATTAGCAATAAATTTTGCTGATTTTATGAACCAAATTGTTCAAGATATTATTACAGACCAAACACCTTTAGAGTTTAAGCTATGTTTTATAGATCATGCATTGAAAACAGGAATTCAAAATCCTTTGCGATTAAAAAATAAAAGTAACCAGCAAAGGTATTTTTCGGAAAACGGTCTTTCAAGGCCTATTGCAAGAATATTATTAAATAATATTGATTTGAAAAAACTTTCTGACTATATAAATTTTTTGATTGAAGAAGATGAAGACGACTTTGCCGCATCTGATTTGTGTGAATCTTTTTTTTCAGATAATGAAGAAATAGATTTAAGCAATATTGCATATTCACTTGCAATAGTGTATAGGAATATATTAAAAGAACGGATAGCACAAAAAGATGAACGGCCAGGAGCAAGAAAAGAAATAAAAGAAGTGTTTATGCAGCAGGCTGAAATCGAACTGCAGCCATCTGTAGAAAAACGATTAAAAGATGTACTGGATATTATTTTTTCTAAAAATCCTAAAAATGATTTAGCAGATTTCCGAATGGTTCCTGCATGTATAAAAGAAAAAATTGCAGATAATCCGCCTTTTAAGGAAAAAGTTGATAGAATGATTCTTCCATATTACAGATATATAGAAGAACTTTTAAAGGCAAAATGTGAAGAAAATTCCGTAAATTTTGAGCATATAGCTTCATATATTCAAAATTTATATTATGATTATAAAGCAACTTATTCTGATCAGGAAGATATATTTAATGCTATTACAGAATACTTTGTAACCATTACACACCATAAGGCGAAAAAATCAACTTGTGAAATATTAACTTCATTTTTTATTCAAAATTGTGAGGTATTTGATGTTATTGCCTAATAAGATAATCCGATATGATGAATCTGTAATTTCGAAGTTTCCTTTAATATTGCAAAAACTTTCATACAGTAAGGCTCTAAGACCTGAAGCTCTGTTTGAAGCATGTAAGAATGATTTTTCAGGTATAAATATCTATTTGCAGACTTTAGATTGTCTGTATGCTATGAACAAAATTGAACTAAAAGAGGGAGAAATTATACTATGCTGAAAGAAATATGGAGTGAAAGATTTAAAAATCATGATAGTCCAGAAAAGGCTGTACAATTGAAAACGGGGCTTAATATAGTTATCGGTTATACAGAAACAGGAGATGAATCTGGGAATTCTCTTGGAAAATCAACCTTTTTACATATGATAGATTATATTTTTGGGGGTGATAGTTTTTTAAAAACTAAGAGTTTTAAAAATGCTGGAGAGCACAAAATCTACTATATGTTTGAGTTTTCCGGTAAACAATATCGTTTTTGCAGAACGGTAAGCAAAAAATCTGTTGTTTATAGATGTAAACTAGATTATTCATATTCTGAAACTGATAAATATGAGTCTCTTGATGAGTATAAAAAATTTCTTGCTGCCATGTATAAACTTGATATTTCTGAATTGTCATTTCGGGAATGGATAAGCCCATTTTTTAAAGTTTTTAATAAGAGTCCAAACATTAAAGATCATCCTTTAATGAATTCTAACTCTTCTTCAGAGCAGGCTGAAATACATTCTTTGGAGAAAATGTTTGGCCGATATTCTGAAATAAAAGATATGGTAGAAGTAACTTTAAAAAAGAAAAATATTACAGATGTAAAAAAATATGCTTCAAAACGGAATATTGAGCTAAAAGAATTATCATATATTTCAAATCCAAAAGATACGGTAAAAGAAATAGAACTATTAGAAAGTAAAAAACAGAAATTGTTTGAAGAACAAAATGCATATATAAAAGAACTTGATGCAAAAACTTCTATCAGGTTGGCAGAAATTGATTCTCAGTTATCTTTACTTAGGAGGAAAAGGAATAAAATAAACAGTCAAATTTCAAATCTAAAAAAGGAAATATCTAGTGAAGCTGCTCCTTCTGTAGAATCATTTGAATTATTAAAACAATTTTTTCCAGATGTAAATTTAAGAAAAATTGAAGAAATTGAAAAGTTTCATTCAAGCTTATCAGAAATATTAAAAATAGAATATAGAGAGAAAATTGAGGAATTAACTAAACTTTTGCTTCCAGTTGATGAACTTGTACGAGACCTTCAAAATGAATTTTATTCTTTAACTGGAAATAAAGATTTTAAAACTTCTTTTTTACAGGAATATGCAAGAATTCAGTATGAAATAAATACTAAAAAAGAAGAACTTGAAAAATATTATGAAAATCAAAGGATTGCAAATGCTGCAAAGGAAGCTAAACCTATTCTTATTCCAAAAGAAAAGGAAATTCTTAATGATATAGCAGGTATAATTAATCCTGTTCTTACAGATTTTTCTAGAAAGATATTAGGAGAAAATTATAATAAAATTCAACTTTCGTTTGACGATACTTCTAAATATTCTGTTTCTGTAACTACTGATGATGGAACCAGTACTACATATTTAGGTCCAATAGCATTTGATTTGTCGGTTTTAAAACTTTCTTCGTTACCTGTTGTTGCTCATGATTCCTATTTGTTTTCTGATACAAAGGGAAAAAGATTTGATTCTTTGATGATTTATTATGATTCATTAAATTCTCTTTCTCAAAAGCAGATTTTTATCAGTGTTCATCAGAGAAAAAGTCCTAATGAGTTTTCAGAAAGAACAAATAAAATTATTAATGATAATAGGATTCTGGCTCTTAAAGAAAATGGAGGAGAACTGTACGGGGAAAATTGGTCTATAACGAAAGGTAACTAGGGTATTTTCATTGGATAAATAGATTATTTACTTTAAGAACAAATAATATTTACCCTAGGAAAATAGTCGCTTTACCATGAATTATTAGTCTTTTTACAAGCTGAAAACAAATAGTAAAGTACCTATATTATTTTTAAGATTAATCTTTTTCATTATATATTGTATTTATTTTCTTTTTTATTTAAAATGAATATATGAGAGGTCGTATAATTTCATTATTTGTTATGAGCTTGTTTATTTTGAGTTGCACATTGAATAAGGAAAAAAAAGAGTATAAAGAATTAAAAGACAGTTGTAATGATTCAAACTTATATCAGTCTATTTTTTCTTATGAATTAGAACATCCGGCACATTTTGAATCGAAATTGGATTTAGCCAAATTAAACTTGTTTGCAGGCAATTATAGTAAAGCATGGGAATATCTTATTCGCGCAGATGGAATTTTAAAGAATTCTAAAAATGTTAAAGTTTCAGATTCAGATTTAAGTTCTATGTATGCTTCGTTTGCTACATTAAATCTTCTTTCAAATGATTTAGAACAGGCAAGTGAATACGTAAAGAAAGCTTATGCAGTTCCTAAATACGGCGCTAATTATGGTTATTTAAAAGGACGTATTGATTTTGCCCTTAAAAACAGTGATTCAGCCTGGGATGTCTTTGAGAAAACATATAAGAAATTTCCAGAACAGATTAGTGCTGAAGAAATCAAGACATATATGTATCTTGCTGCAGACAGAAAAGAATATAAAAAAGCGTTAGATTTACTTGAGTTATATTTTACAAAAGGAGCTTTTTTCCCTGGTCTTGGATTATTTGCTTCTGGAATATATGAAAAAAATGGCAATTTAGAAAGATCTGTCTTTACTGCGTTTCTTGATTATGAATATCAATCTTGTTTTACAAAACAGAATGATAAACTTTTTGTTGAAAATTTGAAGAATGCTATCACAAAAGCTGAGTCTGAAGGTCATACTGATGAAATGAATGCCTTAAAAGCTGTTATTGCTTTATATACAGATTCTGAATTTCCGATTATTGAAACAGATTTTTTTGCATATAAATATATTTACTATAAATACAAGTATCTTCATTCTCAGTGGGTACCTAATGATGCGAAGTATTATTTTTCTATTGAAAATAATATGAATACATTTCCTATTTATTATTGGCTTATATGGGAAGTTGTAAGTAAAGCTGATATTAAAAACTATTCAAATTGGACTTCAATTCTTGAAAAAATTTTATTGCTTAATAGGTCGATTTATACAGATAAAGCCCGTATTGCACTTGGAAAAATTGCAGGTTTTTCGGAAAAAGATGCAGAAAAACTGCTGATTCCTGCTGAAGTTCAGGTAATTTTAAATAATTATTTTTCTACAGAAGATGAAGATATTTTAAATCCTATATATAACTTTATTTCATTAAATGACAATTCCTATGTATATAGCGCTTTGGCTATTTTGAAATCGTATAGTGCTCAAAGCCCTTTGTTTAAAAAGGTATTGTCTGCAAAAGCTGATGTTTCTATCGGACGTCTTAAAGAAAGACTTTTGTTTATTTTGAATTAATTTTATGAAAAAGTTATTCGTTTTATTTATTGTATCAATCTTGTTTGTTTCTTGCAAAAATGAGCAGAATGCCCATTCATTTTATGAAAAGGCCTTGGACAGCTATTCAAAACAGGATTTTTCTAAAGCAGTTGAGTATATAGATTTAACTTTGAAATATTCAAGCGATTTTTATCAGGCTAAGTTTTTAAAAGCCAAGATTTTATATTTTTTAAATGAAAGTCAAACAGCTCTTAAAATAATTGATTCTCTTGTAAAAAAATATCCAGAATACACAGAAGCTAGAATTTGGAAGATACGGTTATTAATTGATTTAAAGCAATATGAAAAAGCAGAAAGCATGTTAGATCGGGAATTATCATTTAATCCGAGTGACTGGCGTTTATATTATCAGTATTCTTTGCTTTCGGAAAGAAAAGAGCAGATGGATAAAAGGCTAGTAATGTTAAATAAAGCCTCATTCTATATTTCTGAAAGTTATAATGTATATGTAGAACTTGCAGATTTATGGATAAAGCTAGGAATTAGATCTTCTGCTATAGAAAACTTAGATAAAGCAATTATGATTTCAAATAGCAAGGATGAATTAAAGCAGGTACGTGATTTCTTAAGAGAAGGAAAAGATTTGCAATGAAAAAACTTTTCTTTCTTTTACCATTTTTATTTGCCTTTATTTCTTGTGATTTAGTAACAGATAAAGAATATTTTGTTTCTGTAAATCCAAATCATTCATTTTCATGGTTTAATGGTTCTGCCGTATGTTATAATTTTAATTGTGATGTAATTCAGTATTATGTAGAAAATTCCGTTCAGTTAAAGAAAAATGGAATTGCTTGTGAGATCGAGTTTGAATGGGTGACATCATCATTTGTAAAAATTAGACCAAAAGAAGAATGGTTTAATGGTGCGTTATATCTGTGTGAACTGAAGGGAATCTTATATGAAAAATCAGGTGAAGAATTTTCAGTAAATGATGCTGTTGCGTTCTATTATGGAAATGCTGCTGAGTCTTTTTGTCTAACTCAAGCTCCATTTGATGAACAAAGATTTGATTTAAACAAAGCAATTGTATTTAAATTTAATCATAAAGTCTATAAAACAAAATTTTTAGAGTGTCTTTCAATTTCCACTTCAACTTCCTATAGGGTTGAGGCAAATGATGATGATACAGAGTTTACAATTATTCCTAAAGAATCTTGGCGTGTAAATGAAATAATTAACTGGTCTTTTAATGATTTGATTTCTGCAGATAACTATATTCTTTCTGGGAAAAATAGCGGTAGAATTCGGTGTATTTCTGATATTGAAAAACCAAAGGTATTAACGGTTTGTGCGGTTTCTTCTAAAGACTCAGATGCATTTTGGGATACAGGGAACCCATTAAATAATAATATTTCAGGACAGATGCCGATTGGACTAATATTTTCAAAATCTATGAATTTAAATTCCCTAAGGTCAGGTTTTTCTATTACACCAAATATTTCTGGTACTATTTCATGTGTTTCAGATGATTGTACAAAATTTCTTTTTATACCGGAAGAAAATTATGCCATTGCTACAGAATATTTTCTTACAATACCTTCAGATGTAGAAGATACTTTAGGAATAAAAATATCAGAAACCTACAAGGAAATATTTACTTCTAGTGAAACTTATCTTTCTATTACATCTTTACAGTTTGAATCAGAGCCTGCATTAAATTTTCCAGGTGATACTATTCCTGAATGTATGACTGTGAATATGGCAGAGGATTTGACAGGTGTAAAAGAAATGACTGTTTATATAGTTTTTTCAAAGTCAATAGAATATGACAGGGTATTAGACGTTGAAAATTTGATTACATTATCGCTGCTGTTTCCATTAACATCTACTTCTCCTGTAAAAACGGCTGTCGTATGGAATAAAGAAAGAGATATGATTTCATTAACATGGAAGAATATGACAGCTTCTACAGATGAAATTGGTTCCTTTTATGTGTTAAAAATTATTGGTGGTAAAAATGGTATAAATACAGGGACTGGTAATTACTTAAAGGAGAACATATGCGTATATTTAAAGTTATATTAATAACATTTCTTATATTTATTGCGTTTTCTTGTGGTAATTATTTACTGCCTGATTTAGAGATAAAATCTTTTTTTTATGATTCTGAAAAGATCCAAATTACTTTTTCAGACATTCCAACTCCTCAGTCTGTATATAATAGTTTTCTTTTGTTGGAAGATGGTGAAAACTGCAATGGAATTTATAAATTTGGAGGAAAAACTGTATTTTTTTATCCAAATGGAGGAATAAAAGAAAAATATGATTATGTGTTTTCTATTGAATCATCATGCGAAACCTCTGATGGAAATTCTTTGGAATCTCGTTTTATAATTAGCTTTTCAACTAGAAATGGAAGAAATGCTCCTGAAATAATATCTGTTATTCCATCAAATGAAGAAGAATGCAAAGAACAGCCTGAATATATAGAGATTACTTTTTCAGAACCAATAGATATAAGTTCTTTTGAGAAAGCTCTTTCTATTACTCCATTTATTGATTATATATTGAATGTTTCTGATTCGGAAGATAAGGTTTTTCTTATATTAAAAAATCCTTTGGATTTCAATAAAGACTATAAGATTTCTATTTCAACTGATTTGATGGATAAGAATCGAAATAAGTTGCTTCATCCGTATAATTCAATATTTTCATTAACAAAAAAATATACAAAACCTAAATTTTTTTGTACCGTATATAACAACAAAACATTTTATTCTGAATGTTCTGTTGGCGAGAACTTAAAATCGGTTCCCCCTGATGCAAAATTAAAGCTTGATTTTGATGCAGAGATGGATTTATCTTCAATTTCTTCATATATAGAGGTTACGCCCCATTTATCATTTTCAGTTTCAAAAGATGAAATTAATAGTAAATGGATTGAAATTTTATTAAAAGATCCTGAATGGGGAAAAACATACGTAATAGATTTTTCTGATGCCATAAAAGATATTTATTCAAATAAGATAGAAGAAGATTTTGTTTATTCATTAACATTTGATAATGAATCATTTCGCTTACCAGAATTTATAGCAGGGTACCTACAGACTGGAAATTGGAGCGATGGACAGATAGATTCAGATGATTATTTGATAATTTCGGATGCTACAAATTATTCTTATCTTTCGTTAGATGCATTGCAATATCCGCTGGAACATACTGTTGAATCTGTTTTATATCTTGTATTCAGTTCATCATCAGAAAGTAATGGATTGAATTTATATACCCTGATGGATAATTTTTCTATCTCCTGTACAAACAGTAACTCAACTTTTATAATCAAGAAAATTTCTAAGTTGGACTCTTCTGAATTCCAAAATTATCCTTTGTGTAATATTATTACGCAGAATGTTACTGACTCTACATTAAAACTCACTGTTGTAAAATATGATTTGGAAATTACAAACTCAATTAACAGCGGTATTGTACAGTTTATAATTGATTCTGGAATACAGGATTCTATTGGAAATGAATCTATAAAAAAATATACATATAAATATAATAAATAGTGAGGTAATTGTGAAAAATATATCTATAATTTTTTTAGTTTATGTATCTTTTTGTTTGCTATCTTGTCTTTCAATTCCATCTGTTACAAGCTATCAGAATTATCCTAAACAGAAAATTAACTATGGAATAGTTTTAAATGATGTAAATGTATCTATAGGTCTTTT
>Ga0310695_10010047_pt1 | contig 13990 bp, 11 predicted proteins | sample RumenRJG_04DNA_FD_203882 | JGI IMG/M metagenome (GOLD analysis project Ga0310695, IMG submission 203882) | Bovine rumen microbial communities from Lethbridge, Alberta, Canada - RJG_04 (v2) (version 2) | ecosystem: Host-associated > Mammals > Digestive system > Stomach > Rumen | place: Canada... | reverse complement strand
TGGCGTCGTTCATGAGAACCGACTTCCCGCCGGCGACCACGAACCGGTATCTGGTGTTCGTGGCAAATGTGCCAACGACGATGGTCTTGCCGAAGAAATACCAGTTGTTGTTCTGGCACATGCACAGGAAACGGTAGTTGCTCCAGCTCTTGGTGCCGAAGAGAGTGAGCGCCGAGTTGTCGGTGGGAGTGGCGACCACTTCGACGGCAGTGTTGGCGTTGGGAACGAGATCGGTGACGATCCGCTGCGCGCCGTTGGCCTCGATGAAGTCGAGAACCTCATAGCTCTTCGAGTCGGTCACGCGTCCCGCGCCGGCAATCGCGGCCACGCGCAGGGTGTGTCCGTTCAGATCGAGCGTGGCGCCCTCTCCGATCGTCACGACGCCCTGGTCGCGCCAGTCGGCGTCGGCGTCCAGCACGGCGTCTTCAACGATCGCCACATCTGCCCGAAGCGCGAAAACGCCGAAAATTGCGCAAAGCACGGCGATGACTGCAGCCGTCTTCCCACCTGATTTGGTCATTACGTTCATTTTGTAATCCTCCTTCAATTTACGGTGAATATTTTAACCCACCCGCCGTGAAAAGTCAATGGCTTACAGTAGGGCGGCCATTACGGCGTCGCACACTTCGAAGCCCCGGGAGGTGGGCGCGAAAACGCGGGGAGACGTCTCGCGAAGCACGCCTTCGTTCTCGAGGGAAGAAAGCGTCTTCAGCCACGAAGGGATGCGCGGGGCGAGGATGGGCCAGCGTTTGGCGGCGAAGTCCAGATCAAGGCCCGAAGCCGTACGCAGCGAAAGAAGCGCGCGTTCTACCGCGTCCTCCTCTGCGGCGACGGCGCGTCGTTCGTAGCCAGAGGCGAGGCCGACGGTGCGCGAAAGGCCCTCGCGCCCGTGGGCGCCTTCGCCGATGCCAACGTAGTCCTCGCCACGCCACACGGCGAGGTTGTGGCGGCATTCGAAGCCGGGCCGGGAGAAGTTTGACACTTCGTAGCGGACGATTCCGGCGGAAGCGAAGGCGGCGCGTGCGGCATCCGCCTGTTCAAGCGCCGCGTCGTCGTCCGGAATCTCCACCTCGCCGCGTCGCGCCATGAGGTCGAGACGCGTATGCGGTTCGCGTATGAGCGTGTAGCAGCTCACGTGCACGGGCTCGAGGGCGAGCGCGCGCTCAAGGGTGGCGCGCCAGGCTGCAGCAGATACGCGAGGCCATCCGGCGATGAGGTCGATGCCCGCGTTCGGAAACGCGCGGCGCGCGCGGCGGAACGCATCCTCGGCCTCGGCGGCCGTGTGACGGCGGCCCATCGCGGCGAGCGTGGAATCGTCGAGGCTCTGAACGCCCATCGAAATGCGGTTCACGCCGAGGCGGCGCAGCGCGTCGAGCGTGCGGTCGGTCGCGTCGAGCGGGTGGAGCTCGACGGTGAACTCCACTTCGCCGGACGCCGACGCGAGCGGGGCGAGCGCAGACGCGAGGGGCACGAGGTCGCACAGCGCTGGCGTGCCGCCGCCGAAGTAGACCGTGAGCGGTTCGCCTTCGTGCGGCGCAAGCGCGGCGATCTCGCCGCGCACTCGCTCCACGTAGGCGGCGCGCGCCGCCGCGGATGCGCCGGCACGGGAGAGAAGCGCGCAGTAGGCGCATTTAGCCCTGCAGAACGGGAAGTGTGCGTAGAGATTCATAGATCCATGCGAAGACGCCGCCGATGGCAGTGTATGCCGAAACCGTGCGCTGCGCGGCGACGTGCCAGAGGTCGCCCCAGCTCACCTCGGTCGTGCACACCACCCACGCCGCCGCGCCGGCGACGTTGATTATCCAGATGAAGACGTATGAGAAGAGCCTGCCGTACTCCTCCACGTCGGGCTGCGTCTGCATGAGCGAACGTATCGTGAAGCAGCAGTGGAAACACCAGGTGAACCCCACGGCGAAGAGCCATGCCCAGGCGCACGGAAGCGGCGACACGAACGCGCGGGTGACGAGCGCGGCCAGCGCCACAAGCATCGTGTAGAACGGGAAGAAGTACGGAGCGAGGGTGATGAGAACGTTAGACTTGGAGAGCGTGACGGAGCCGCCCTTCACGCCAACCTTCAGGCGCGAGACGCGCGCGCCGAAGAGGAGCCCCCACACGGCGTGCGTCAGCTCATGGCCCAGCACGTAGAGACGCACCGGCACGGGAAGCACCAGAAGAAGGACGAGGCACAGCGCGAAGCCGGCAATGCCGGCGACGATCCCCACAGGAAGAAAGGCGTCGGGCGGCGCCGGAATGAGGCACATCACGTCGACAAACGCGCGCGTGACCGCCCATGCGAACGGCAGACCTGCAAGCGCAAGCATGAATCTCAGCAGGTTCGCCATGGGCTGCGGCAGAGGCTCTGCGGCGACGGACTAGTCGTCAAACACAAACACCAGCTCGCCGGGGAACACGCGGCGGTTCTGGCGCGCGAGCGTCTCCACGAACTCACGATCGGTGTTGAAGCGGTTCTGCTTCGTCTTGATCTCCGCGATCTCGGCGCGCTTCTCGTCGATGCGCCGCATGATTCGCTCCTTCTCCATCATCAGATCGCGTGCGTGGCGGTACTTGGGATATGCGATCACCACCGTGGCCGCCACTATGGTCACGAACGCCACCACGAAGAGGATTTTACAGCTGTTTGCCAGATACTTGTTCATTGCGGTGTATATTTTATGATTATTTCCCTGCCGATGTCAAGGCGATTTGGTATAATTTATGCGCCATGGAAAAATCACCTTTCAGAAAGTCCCTTGGGACGGTCTTCGCAACGTCAGCGGCGGCGCTCCTAATGCTCGCCGCGGGGTGCTATTCGCTGGAGACGGCGCCCTTCCCGTCCGAAGCCAACTCGCGCTTCCGCCTGCACGCCGCCTCCGGCGAGCCCGTGGAGCACATAGTCGTGGCAAACGACGGATGGTATCTCTTCAACGCCTGGCCGCTCGCGAGCGGCAACCCCAACGTGAACTCCTGGTTCCCGTTCAGGCTATTCAGCAACTGCGTGAACGAGAACATACTTCAGGACCGCCTCACGCACTACGCCGACACGCTCGGCTACACGGTCTCGGACCTCGTGCTCCTCAGCGACGAGCAGGTGTTCCTCTCGATTCCCGGCACAGAGCTGCCCGTGCCAATCCCCTATATCCTCACCTACCGCCGCAAACAGTTCTCCGCCGTGCTTGTGAAGCCCACCGGCACGGAGTCGGACGACCCTGACGCCCCGGAGGCCGCCAAGCGCCGGCGCATCTCGCGCGAGATGCGCGACCTTCTCAAGCAAATCCCAGACGGAGACGCGAAATGAAATTCACACTCCCCATCTTCGCCGCCATCATCGCCCTGGCATGCGGCTGCACCACCATCAACTCCACCACCGCCTTCAACGGCGTGAAGGTTGACGGCTCGCGAACGCCCGTCGAGACCGTGGAGGTGGAGAATTCCGGCTGGTTTCTCTTCACATGCATCCCGATCGCCAGCGGCAACCCCTCGCGTCCAAACGCCTTCTCGTGCAAGTGGTTCTCCAACACCGTCAAGCTCAAAAACAACATCAACGTCCTCCACGAGCGCATGAAGGAGCGGGGGGTGGAAGAGGTCTCGAACCTCACCAGCCACTGCGAGGACGAGAAGTACCTCGTCTTCCTGCTCGCCCGCCGCTCATACCACACCAGCGCCGTGCTGCTTGCACCCGAACCCAAAACCTCCAGCAAGAACGTGAAATGAGAATCGCAAAGTCCGTACAGTCCCTCGTTCCCTACACTCCCGGCGAGCAGCCGAAGGCGAAGAGCGTCATCAAGCTCAACACGAACGAGAATCCATACCCTCCTTCGCCGCTGATCGAAAAGGTCCTCGCCTCGTTCGACCTCGACCGTCTGCGCCGCTATCCCGATCCCGTCTTCCTCGAGCTGCGCGAGAAGATCGCCGAAGTCTACCGCACCTCGCCTTCCCGCGTCTTCGTGGGCAACGGATCGGATGAAGTGCTCACGCTGGCCGCACGTGCATTTGTGGACGACGACGAATCCCTGGGCTCCTTCGATCCAAGCTACTCGCTCTACAAGACGCTCGCCGCGATCCGCAACGTCCCGTTCGTGCCCTCCCCGCTCGCGGACGACTTCTCGTGGGCCGAGCCCGTCACGCGCGGCCCCGACGGCCGCCCCGTAGCGCTCTTTCTTCTCACGAACCCCAACGCCCCCACCTCAATACTCTATCCGCCAGAGCTGGTGCAGGCGTTCGCGCGTTCGTTCCCCGGGGTGGTGATCGTCGACGAGGCATACGGCGACTTCGCCTCGTCCAGCTGCGTGCCGCTTGCCGCCGATCCCTCCAGCACCAACGTCATCGTGATGCGCACGCTCTCCAAGAGCTACTCGCTCGCCGGCCTGCGCCTCGGTTTCTGCATTGGCCCGGAAGACCTCATCGAGGCGCTCTACAAGGTGAAGGACTCCTACAACGTGGACGCCCTTGCGCAGGCGTGCGCCCTCGCCGCGCTCTCCGACCAGCCCTGGATGCGCCGCAACACCTCGAAGGTGCTGAAGACGCGCGAAGAGACGGCCGCCGAGCTGCGCCGCCGCGGATGGGACGTTCCGCCGTCGCAGTCGAACTTCCTCTTCGCCCGCCCCGCGCACCGTCCCGCCAACGAGATCTTCAAGGCCCTTCGCAAGCGCAACATCTTCGTGCGCTACTTCCCTGGCCCCCGCACCGGCGACCGCCTGCGCATCTCGGTGGGCACAGACGCCGACATGGCCTCCCTACTCGCCGCCCTTCAGGAACTCGACGCCTGACGCCCCAGTTTCCAAATTCAGCGTCGCGGTTTGTGGTTGCGTCTGAGGCGAGTTTTGATTATACTATAGCGCGGCGACGGTGAGTGCCGTCTGCCGCATCGTCAAAGAATACAGCAAAACAGGAGAAAATCTCATGGGCAAGTTTGAAGTCAAGACGTCCGCGAAAGGCGTGTCGTTCAACCTTCTCGCCACCAACGGACAGGTAGTCGCCTCGTCGCAGGTCTACAAGAGCCTGCGCTCGGCCAAGCTCGGCATCGCGTCCGTCGCAAAGAACGCGCCGATCGCGGAGATCGAGGACCAGACCGCGGAGAAGTTCGAGAAGAAGTCCATGCCGAAGTTCGAAGTCTACACCGACAAGGCCGGCAAGACCCGCTTCCGCCTCAAGGCGAAGAACGGTCAGATCATCGCCGTCGGCGAGGCCTATGAGACGCAGAAGGCCTGCCTGGCCGGCGTGGCGTCCGTGAAGAAGAACGCCGTCGACGCCAAGGTCGTGGCCGCCGAGGCCAAGTAGGCTATCCTCCGCTACTTCATCAGCGCGAATATGCGCTTGAGTCCCTTGCGCGCCAACGCACGAAGCGCGTCAAGGGACTCTTCCGTAAACGGCTTGTGCTCGGCGGTGCCCTGCAGCTCCACGTAGCGCCCGTCGTCCGTCATCACCACGTTCAGATCCACCTCGGCCGTCGAATCGTGCGCATAGTCCAGGTCGAGCGTTGGCCTGCCGTTGCAGACGCCCACCGAGACCGCCGCAACGCGGTGCACGATTGGGTTTTCGGCGATCGCTCCGCTTGCCATCAGCTTCGCCACAGCGTCCTGCAGCGCCACCATGCCGCCGGTTATTGACGCACAGCGCGTGCCACCGTCCGCCTGCAGCACGTCGCAGTCGATCGTGATCTGCCTCTCGCCGAGCTTCGCCATGTCCACCGCCGCGCGCAGCGAGCGTCCGATGAGGCGCTGAATCTCGGTGGAACGCGCGTCCTGCTTCAGTTTCTTGATGTCGCGCTCCTTTCGTCCGCCGCCCGTGGAGGATGGCAGCATCGAATACTCCGCCGTCACCCAGCCCACGCCCTTGTCCTTGAGAAACGGCGGCACCTTCTCCTCCACGCTCGCCGTGCAGAGCACCCATGTGTCGCCCCACTTCACGAGAACGCTTCCCGCAGCGTGCTTTGTGAAGCCGCGCACGAACTCTATGCTGCGCAGCTGATCGCTCCTGCGCTCCGTTGCCTTTGCTGCCATGATCTTACTTCCCTTCCTGGCCTTTGTACACGTAATTGAGACGTCCTAGCGGCGCAGCGTCGCCATGGTCGTAGAAGTCCATGACTGTCCTGACTGCGCTTCTGCTGTCGGCTACCTTGAACCACAACGTGAAATCGCGCCCGCCGATTCCAAGCACGGCGCGCGGAATTGTCATTGACATCGTATCGCCGGCGACGCGGCACGGAACCTTCACGCCTGGCACGTTCGCGCACGCCAGGCTCTCGCCACGTTCCTTCACCTTCGCAAGCGTCGTCGTTCCATCGGCACTGAACGCATTGTTCGCCACAAAGCCATATCCTCTTCCGCCGTCGGTGTTCAGATAGAGCTTCATCCACGTGCCTTCGCGGTCCTTCACATCGATCGGCTTCCCGGCCTTGACGCGCACGTGCAGATTCTTCGCATCGTGCCACATCTCGATGCGCCTTATGGCGTTTCGCTGCGTGCGGTTTTCGTATGTGCGTCCATAGCCGGGAGCGCTGCGCGCGAAGTCGCCGTCGGGGAAATTGTCGTACACGGCGGGCGCGGAGCTGGCGGCGTGGACAGGGTGCGCAGCCGATCCCTTGTAGCGGCGCACGTAGCCGACCAGCTGCATGAAATAGCTGTCGCCGTATCCGCCGCGCATCATCTCGATGTCGCGGCTGTATTCGTAGTTCGCGCAGTCAACGAACATTATCGGACGGTCCGGACGTCCCTTCCAGCGCCCCATGATCCATTCGTTCCACCCGGTCACTAGCACGACAGGCGGATCCTTCTTCAGCGCATGCTCGAACTGCTCCGCGAAATTCCATCCCCAGAGCCATGCGCCGGGCTTGGGATCGTTCGCACCGTTGTGGAAGGCGCGTCCGCAGTTGCCCTTCTCGCCGTACATCGCGGAGTCGCCGAACCTCAGCTGCGGGTGCTGCGCCACCGATACGTTCATCACCTCTGGCTCGCCGCGCGAGTTCTTGAACACGCGCTGCGGACGCGTGAAGTCCATCCACGGCCAGCCGTCGACCTTCCCTCCTTCGTTCGGCCACTGCGACGCCCTGAACGTGAAGAACTTCTTCGTCTCCTCGGAGCATTCGTTCCTCTTCGCGATGATGAGCGGCTTCCCCTCGAAGACGAACCACACGTCTCGGCAGTACCCCGTCCTGTAGATCGCGTCGTATATCCTCTGCACCGTCTTTCCCGAGGCCGTGTTCGTGTAGAACATCACCTTCGGCACCCTCCATCCTGCATCGTGGTATTCCTGCAGAACGCGCATCACCAGCTTGACGTTGTGCTCGTAGATGCCGGCGTTCGTGGTGTCGAAGAAGAGGAAATCAACGCCAGCCTGCGTCAGCAGCTTCATGTGCCTGCGCACCACCCACTCGTCGCTCGAATAGTAGTAACCGTAGAACGGCTCGCCCCAGTGATGGTATACGCCATGGCCGCCCCACACAGGACTATCCGGCTTGTAGCCGGCCTTTGGATCGGCGGCGAGGATCTTAGAGACGTCGTACGGGCCCTTCTTCCCGTGCTCGCCGCACCAGAGGAAGTAGAATATGCCGACCTGGCGCCCTGCACGCGGCGCCCGCACCACAGCGGTGCCTGGCTCAGGAACGGCACGCCCAAGCGCGTCGACTGCCATGAGCGCTCCGCCCGTATCCGCCGCGAAGGACGGCGACAGCGACGCGACGCACGCGGCAAGAAGAACACCATGCAGATTCTTCATCGTATCGCCCCTCATTTGCCGTCGCCCAGCAGTTCAAACATCCAGCCCTGCTTGGGCGGAACGGGAATCGGATCGCCCAGGGCGAACGCATGCGCCTTCTGGAATCCCGGAATCGGACGCGCCACGAGCTTGATCTTCCGCGCGCCAAGCCACCTCCCGTCGATCTTGAGGTTTATCGTGCGCGGCTCCGATGAGAAGTTGCCCACGGCCACGAGCGCCTTGTCGCCGCGGATGAACGCCGTCGCCTTCACGTCCGGAGAGTCGGTCTTCGCAAACGCGTATTCGTCCCAGTAACCGGACATCCGCGCGTCCTCGATCCCGAAGTCCGCCCACGCCTTCCATATCGCGCCTGGATTCTCCACCAGCGCGCCTCCCCTTCCGTACCAGCGGCGCGTCGCGCCATAGACGGCCCCGAGCCACGGATTGCCGCCTCCCTGCAACATCTCGCCCATCTGCCCGAACGGGATCCCCGAGAAAGTGACGAACCACGCGTCCGGCGAAAGCTCGTTGTACCTGAACGACTCGCCGAACCACAGCCTGTCGATGTACGGGAAGAACTCCGTGTACTGGTTCATTGGCCCCTGCGAGTATCCGGTGTTTGAATGGAGATCCACGAGCGCGCCCGGGCGGTGGCGCTCGATGATGCGGCGCATGCGCTTCATCACCGTGCGGTCGAAGGAGACGTCGTCCATGTAGATGCCGTCTATTTTGTAGTTCTCGAACATCCACCTGAGGCCTTCTAGGTAGTAGTTGATCCAGCGCGAGCGCGGGCTCGTGACGAACGCGGCGTCCACGATTCCCGCATTCTGCCACAGACGCACGTACCATGCCGGGCGATACCCCTCGCCCATGTGCTCCCACAGCCACGGCGCGCCGTGCGCGTTCCCGGGCGCGATCACCTCCCCGCCCAGGCTGCGCAGCGCCTGCAGCTCGGCAGTGTGGTTCGTCAGCTCCCGTATCGTGTAGTACAGCTTGACCTTGCGTCCCTTCGCGTGCTGCGCTGCGATGTACTCCTTCAGCTCCTTCTGCACGATGAACGGGTAGTTGATCACGGGATTCAGCAGCTGCGCGTGGTGGATGTTGACGATGTTCGCGCCGTGCTCGGCGGCCTCGCCGAACCACGCCGGGTCGGCATGGTAGTACCGCTGCGAGAACTGCCGCTTCAAGTCCAGCGGCTTGACAGGCGTGATGTTCAGGTCGAACTCCCACCACCGCGGCGCGGCGGAAAGCGAGGTCTCGCCCGTGCGAGCGACCACCGTCATGCCGTCCGCGCCGCCGAACTCGACGCTTCCCCTCCCTCCGTTCGCCCACGCCTGCGGCGGCTTGTAGCTGTACGACCTGTCGGCGATCAGCGGGCCGTGGTACGCGCCGCCCCGGAACTCCACGTGCAGGCCCGCCTCCGCGCCGCCCGTCCAGTAGCTGTCGAACGGGCCGTTCCACTTCCACGAATACGACTGCGGCCTCTTCCCTCCGTCGCGCCATTGGTACGCCGCGCCCATCATGTACTCAGAGGCGTACGGCGTATAATCCGTCACGAGCCGCACGTCCTTCACCTTGACGTCCCCTTCCGCCGCAGCCTCCACTGCATACCGCACGAACCCGTCGAACTCCATGCGCCCCCTCACGTCAAATCTCAACTTGCCGTTGCGCGCCCGCTGTTTCACCCGCCACGCCACATGTCCCTCTGCCACCCGCTCCTCCGTCTCGCGTTCCGCAGCACACTCCCCTGCGCCAATCTCAAACTCGCCCTTCTCCGTCACGACCACGAACCGCATCGGCCTCTTCAGCACCTCGCGTCCGTTGACCTTGATCGAGGCCGGAAGTCCGCTTTCCGCCAGCATCAATGTCTTTTCCGACGCTCCCACCGCGCGCGCCTCGCGATTGAACGTCATCGCCTTGTACGGCTGCGTGGGCGTGTCGCCTTCGCCGATGCGCGAATTGAGCCAGCGAAGACGCGAATGACGCCACAGTTCGCCGTCGCCGTGGTCGCGCGCCGTCTGGTCCGACACCGTAATCGCAAGCGCGACCTCGCGCGGCGCCATCCCCTTCGCCGTGACCGTCGCCGTGCCGCGGTACACGCCCGGCGCGGCATCCGGCGGGACCATCACGCCGCACCAAAGCGGCTGTACGCGGTTCGCGGGAACGTCGAGCCGGATGTCCATCGGACGGCCGTCCCAGTTCACGCCCTCGGTGTTGAAGCAGGTGATCGCCGACGCCGGAATCACGCCGGAGCCGTCCTGCACGAGATCCGAGAACCTCGCCTTCACGCCCTCCAGCGCGCCGCCAGGCGTCCAGAGCGCGATCTGCCACACGTAGTATTCGTCCTTGAGCGCCGTGCCGGCGAACGAATCGCGCGCCTCCGCGCCGCCGGCCCACTTGGCGGGGATCCACGAAGCCGGATGAATGGGGTTCGTGCGGTCCTCGGTGAACACGACGGGGTTCTCGGGATGGCCGCAGCGCAGGGCAGCCGTCTCCGCCGCGGTGGCGCGAAGCCCCATCGGCGTCCACGCCTCGAACGCGGTGCGGCTCTCGAAGCGCAGCACCTCGGCGTCGCGCACGACTGGAGAACTCGATGCTGGCCCGTTCGCCTGCGCGCCCGGCGGGAGGTAGTCGTTCCATTTCGGCTGGTGCCGCCCCTCGTGCGACCCACTGCGCTCGCGGTACGGCATATAGTAGATGAAGTATTCGCCGACACCGGCCGACGGCTCGAAGAACACCTCGCCGCGCTCGGCGGCAACGTTGCGGACGGCTACGTTCGCCGCGCCAGCGCCGGTGGCGGCATGCTTCACGAGCACGCCCTTGATCTCCGGCTGCGGATCAACGCGGCGCCACTTCAGCACGGCGCGGGCCACCCTGCCAGTCTCCGCCACGCGCACCACGGCGCGGTGGTTTCCGAGGCCGTCCGCCGGCCACGACTTCTCCGCCACGACGAACGGAACCCCGTCCGGCGCAAACTCAGCGGCGGACAATGAGCCTGCCGCCGCGCCAATGAAAAGAACGGCCATGAACTTGTGTATTGTCTTCATGGCGCATATTGTACCATATTTCGCCGCGGCATCATAGTGGCGTCGGCTTGATTCCGGGGCTGGAATATGGCATACTATCAACAAAAGCACGAATCAAAAGACTAGTTCACGGAGGAAGAACGACATGAAGACCATCAGCATCGCAGCAGCAGTTTTTCTGACGATCTGCGCCGGCGCAGAGACGCTGAAGCAAAAAAGTCCGGCGGGCGATTCGATCGAGGTCGCCTCGGGGCTGCTGACGCGCAGCCTCGACACGCGCGGCGGACACGTGCTCGGCAAGTCGTACAAGACGGCCAACGGCACGGAGTTCATGCGCGCTGGGTCGCCAGAGTTCGCGTTCCACGTGGACGGCAGAATGTACGCCGGCCATTCCTCGTGGAAGGACGTGGCGAGCGAGTTGACGGAAGGCAAGGACGGCTCACGCACGACGCGCGTGACGGGCGTATCGTCCGACGGCCAGGTGGGAATCGAGCTCACGTACACCACCTACCCGGGAATCGCGCTTGTGCGCAAGACGCTTGCCATTGCGAACATGGGCGCAAAAGACATTGCGATTGAGAATGTCGACGTGGAGACGTTCCGCCTCGCGACTCTGGGCTGCACCAACTCCCGCGTCATGCGGCGGTTCGCGCGCTACAGGGAAGAGGGGTCAACCTACATAGGCGACTGGAACGATCCGCTCATTGTGGTGCACGACTACGCACGGCGCTGCGGCATCGCCGTGGGCAACGAAGGCGTCTCCACGATGAAGCGCACGACGGCGTTCCAGGACGGCAGCTACATCGTTTCCGGCACGCCGCACGTCGGCGAGCAGTATCCGTTTCGGAAATGGCTGAAGCCCGGCGAGCGCTGGACGGCGATGCCCGTGTTCACGGCGCCGTACTCCGACTGCCCCGACCCGTCACGCGTCGTGGAGGGAGCGGTGTCGAGCTACGTGCGCCGGCACATGGGCGTGCGGGTGGAGGCGATTCCGAAGAAGCCGATGTTCGTCTACAACACGTGGGTGCCGTTCCACACACACATAGACGCGAATCTCATCCGCGAGCTCGCCGACGCGGCGGCGGAGTGCGGCATAGAGGAGTTCGTGATCGACGACGGGTGGCAGATCAACATCTCCGACGGCAAGTACGGCCGAGGCGACTGGGCGGTCGACGAAAAGAAGTTCCCCGGCGGACTCAAGCCCGTCTTCGACTACATCAAGTCGAAGGGCATGCGGCCTGGACTCTGGCTCTCGCTTGCCTGGGCCGATCCTGCTTCCGCCCCCATGAAGGAGCATCCCGAGTGGTTCGTGAAGGACAAGGCGGGGAATCTCTCAAACCTCCACACCATGAACGGCAAGACGCGTACCGCCTGCATGGCGACGCCCTGGCGCGACTACATCCGAGACAGGATCCTCGGCCTCGTGCGGGACCATGGCCTTGCGTACGTGAAGCTCGACCTCGCGATCGCCACAAGCGCCTACGTGTACAACGACGCGCGCACGGGATGCTACGCGAAGGACCATCCCGGGCACGCCGGCTACGAGGATTCGTTCGAGGCCATCTACGCGAGCTGCATGAAGCTCTTCGACGAGCTGCACGAGGCCGCGCCGGACCTCTTCATCGACTGCACGTTCGAGACGGCGGGCAAGACCTTTCTCATGGACTACGGCATAGCGAAGCACGCCGAGGGCAACTGGCTCTCCAACATCGCATCCAGCGAAGACGGACGGCTCTATGTGCGCAATCTCGCGTGGGGACGCACTCCTGCCCTGCCGGCCACGTCGCTCGTGATCGGCAACCTCCACATGAACGGGCCGGGGCATATGCGCTCCTTCAAGTCTCTCGCCGGGACGCTCCCCATCATGCTCGGCGACCCACGCAAGCTCACTGTGGCCGAGCGGGCGGAATACAGGGAATGGGCGTCGTGGCTCAAGGCGCTTGAGGCGCGGCATGGGTTCATGTCGTTCCGTCAGGACCTCCCCGGATTCGGAGAACCGCAGGAAGGCGCGTGGGACGGTTTTGCGCGCATCAACACCGAGACGAAAAGCGGCGGGCTCGTGGGCGTATTCCGCCACAACGCGGCCGAGACCTCCCGCTGCGTGACGGTGCGCGGCCTCGACCCCGCCGCGAAGTACGCAGTCCTCAAAGGCGCGAAAGGCGAGCGCGTGGCGGAGCTGACGGGCAGGGAGCTCGAGGAAGACGGCTTCAAGGCCGTGCTGCAGGAGCGCTGCGACGGTGAGCTATACGAAATCACACGCTCCGGCAAATAACAAGATCCGCCCGGCCGACCAGCCAGCCGGTCCACGAGCCACGAACCACGGGCCACGATCCCCCGGCGACATTTTGCGCTTGTCCCGCACGCGCATGATATGATATGATTATTGCACCATTTGCGAAAACAGATTTGTCGAAACAAGAAAGGACCATACCATGCAGACTCCAGAAGAGTTCCTCGAATCGAACGGACTTGCGACAGCGTCGCTTGACCGCGCGTCGCTCATCGCCGCGTTCCTGAAGGAGATGGAGGCCGGTCTCGCCGGGCGGCCATCCTCCCTCAAGATGATTCCCACCTACACCTCCCCGTACGGCGAAGTGGCGAAGGACACGCCCGTGACGGTGCTGGACGCCGGCGGCACGAACTTCCGCGCCGGCACGGTGACGATCCCCTCGGACGGCGGCGAGATCAAGATCGAGCACGTCGAGAAGGGCGAGATGCCCGGGGCGAAGAGCTACGTCTCGCAGGAGGACTTCTATGCCGTCCTCACCGGCCACGTGAAGCGCTGCGCGCCGTTCACGAAGGGCAGCGCGGTCGGCTTCTGCTTCTCCTATCCCGCCGAGGCGAGCGCGTCCGGCGACGCGAAGCTCCTCCACTGGACGAAGCAGATCCAGGCGCCGGAGATCGTCGGGCAGTGGGTGGGCGCCGAGATGGCGAAGCGCCTCGACCCCGCGCCGTCGAAGATCACGGTGGTGAACGACACGGTTGCCACGCTCCTCGCCGGCAAGGCGATCGAGAAGGACGTGCGCTACTCCGCCTACCTCGGCTTCATCCTCGGCACGGGCACGAACGTGGCGTACATCGAGAAGAACGAGAACATCACGAAGCTCAAGGACGCGCCCGCGGGCGCGATGGCGATCAACACGGAGTCCGGCGGCTTCAACAAGATCGCGCAGTCCAAGTTCGACGAGGCGATGGACAGGAAGACGGCCGACTGCGGCAACCAGCGCTTCGAGAAGATGATCTCCGGCGCCTACCTCGGCCGCATCGGCCTC
>Ga0310695_10010046_pt1 | contig 13991 bp, 9 predicted proteins | sample RumenRJG_04DNA_FD_203882 | JGI IMG/M metagenome (GOLD analysis project Ga0310695, IMG submission 203882) | Bovine rumen microbial communities from Lethbridge, Alberta, Canada - RJG_04 (v2) (version 2) | ecosystem: Host-associated > Mammals > Digestive system > Stomach > Rumen | place: Canada... | reverse complement strand
TCGTTCACCTCCACGAGCTTCTTCTGCAGGTTCTCAGCCACGCGGTGTTTCAGTTCCTTCACCGTGTCCACACCGGCTGCCTCAAGCAGTTCGGCGAACTGCGGGCCTACGCCCTGAATGCGGTAGAGGTCCACATGGTTGGTCCATGTCAGAATCAGCTTGGGGCTGATGCCTGTCTCCTCGGCCAGTGCCTTGCGGCCAGCGGGTTTTGCACACTTCTCCAGCAGGTCGTCCGTCATCTTGATGCCTGCGGCCACGAGCTTCTCGGCGTACACTGCGCCAACGCCCTGAATGTCAACAATCTTGTAGTTTGCCATAATTGTAATTATTAAAGGGGTTTGTAATAAGGGAGTTTAGAGTTTAGAGTTTAGAGTTGAGGGTTTAGAGTTGTCAGTTGCCCGCCACCACAATCAGCGCAAGGCCGGCAATGAAGAAGGCGAACATCAGAGCCAGCAGGCGGCGGGTCGGCTTGTCGGCACCAACGAATTCCTTCCACACGAATACGCCCCAGGCAGCGGCAATCATCGGTGCTCCCTGGCCGAGGGCGTAGGAGATGGCTGCTCCCGCCTTGCCCGCAGCGATGTAGCTCAGCACGGTGCCCAAGCCCCAGACGCAGCCGCCCAGAACGCCCACGAGGTGGGTCTTCATGGCTCCGCCGAAGTAGGTCTTGTAGCTGACAGGCGCTCCCTGGAAGGGATACTTCATGGCCAGCGTACCCCAGAGGAAATTGCTCAGGAAGATGCCGACAGCAAAGATGAAGAAGGCGGTGTAGGGCGTAGCTTTACCTGGCTCGGGAGACTCGAAGTTGTCGAGGTCCATGGCGGCAGCCACAAAGCGGTAGAAGCACGACATCAGCACACCGGCCACCACTGCCAGCACAATACCCTTGCGACTGGAGGTTTCGCCCCCCTGAGCCCGACGGCCCGAGGCCATGCCATTCAGCACGATGGCGACCACGACGAGTGCCACACCCGAGAATAGCAGCATGGCATCGCCTTTAGGCTGCCCCATATAGTTCAGTATCACGCCCAGCACGAGAGCGATGCCTACGCCCACGGGAAAGGCCACCGACATGCCAGCCAGCGACACGCTGGCCGAGAGCAGGATGTTCGAGGCATTGAAGATGACACCGCCCAGGAGCGCGCTGCACACGGCAGCCGAAGACACCTGTGCCAGGTCGGCAGTGAAGCTGCGTCCGCCCTCGCCGAAGCTGCCCAGCGTGAAGCCAACGAGCAGCGAGAAGAGCAGGATGCCGATGACATAGTCCCAGTAAAAAAGTTCATAGCGCCAACTCTTGGCGGCAAGCTTCTGTGTGTTGCCCCACGAGCCCCAGCAAATCATCGTGACCACACAGAGCACGACGGCCAGCAGATAACTGTTTACGATAAACATACTATTTGTGAGTTTAGAGTTCTGAGTTTAAAGTTTAGATTTCTTGGACGAGCCAGGCGGCAGAGCCGATTAATTGGACGAGCCAGGCGGCAGAGCCGGACGCAGGGTTCAGGAGAGTTCCACCCTCCTCGGTATGCTGCGCCATGCTCCCATGCGGGTGACACTTATCGAAGCGGCCTTGTTGGCAAAACGGATGGCATCAGAGAGCAGCTGCCCCTCGGAGAGGGCCACGCAGAGCGCCCCGTTGAAAGTGTCGCCTGCAGCAGTGGTATCTACGGCCGTCACCTTGAAGGAGGGGATGCATATCAGCTGCCCTCCCTCCTCGGTATAAGCGCCTTTCGACCCGGCCGTAAGGATGACACGCTGCACGCCCTGGGCCTGAATGGCGCGGATGGCCTCCAGCGCCGTAGCCTCGTCCTTAACCTGCACGCCCGACATCATGGAAGCCTCGGTCTCGTTGGGGGTGATCAGGTCGAGATACTGCAGTAGCTCAGCCGGCAGGGGTTCGGGAGGGAATGGAGCAGGATTGAGCACCACGCAGGCTCCCGCCTCATGGGCGATGCGTGCTGCACGGACGAGGGTGGGGATCGGTGTCTCCAACTGCATCAATACTGTGCCGGCACGGGCTATCATGGGACGAGCTGCCTCGATGTCCTCCTCGCTGAGCAAGGCGTTGGCACCGCTGGCCACGATGATGCTGTTCTCCCCCCGGTCGTCCACCGGGATAAGAGCCACGCCGGTGGAGACTCCCTCGGTCGTATGCACATGGGTGGTATCAATGCCTTCCTCATGCAGAAGCTGAATGGTCTGGCGGCCAAAGCCGTCGTCGCCCACCCGCGCCACAAAGGCCGCCTGTCCGCCCAGTCGGCTCACGGCCACAGCCTGATTGGCTCCCTTGCCGCCCTGGTTCGTCATAAAGTCGTGTCCCATGATGGTCTCGCCGGGCGCCGGCAAATGCTTCACCCGAATGACCATATCGGTATTCGAACTGCCGATGACAACGATGGGCTTGTTCAATTCGTTATTCATAATTCTCAATTCATAATTATCGGGCGAGGCAATGTCTGCCTGCAGCCGAACAGATTCAAACGTTATCTTTCCTTATTGCTTAGCATCACAGCTTAGCGTCAATCACGTTGGGATAGTGGTCGGTGAGCAACACGGTGAAGTAGGCCTGCACACAGTCGAACACCTTCACCTCCACCTTCTGCTCCGGATCGAGGAGCAGGCAGTGGTCGATGGCGCCCTTCTTGCGCTCGGGGCTCGGACGACGGCTCTCGCGCGAGAAGCCGTCCTTGGGGCTGCAGATATGGTGGCCATTGTGGAGGTCGGCATACTGTGTGGCCAGCTCGTAGCAGGGCTTGAAGCCCGACTCGAAGAATTGCTGCATGGGAATCGTCTTCTCATAGCAGTTCATGTCGCCCGTCACGAAGATGGGACACTGGTGTTCGGCTCGGATAATCTCGGCCTCGGCCAGCATGAGGCGCACCTGGGCGGCCCGCGCCTGCGTGCTTCCCGGCTGTGCCGACTCGCCCTTCCACCAAAGGTGGGTGGTCAGGACGCCAAACACCTTGCCCGTCTGCTTATGTCGGAAAACAGCCGAAGTGAACGACTTTGACCCGCTGTTGCTCCAACGCGCAGGCGTATAGAGGTCGTAGTTCACGTAGAGCTGCTCCACGGTCTGGGGATTATAGAAGATGGGAGTATTGTTCCAATCCCGGCCGCTCTCGTAGGAGATAACGTAGCCATACTCCTGGATGCGGGGATAGAAGCGGTCGTGCATGTGGCGGCTGTACTCCTGCAGGGTGACGATGTCGGGCATGTAGGCCCGCACGAGCTGGGCAAACTGCGGAGCACGCACGTCATCGCGCGGATCGATGCCCGTAGGCTTCCACGCCTCGGGGATGGTCTCGGACGAGTAGTCCCAGATATTGTCGTCCAGAATGCGCAGGTTGGCTCCCTCGGCGATAGGGAACAGATGTTCGCCCATCGCGGTGCCCTCCCGCGTGTATCCGTCAGGGATTCTCCCCTTCTCCTTCAGTTCCTCGGCCACCATCCGCGCAGCCTTCTGCATGGCCCAGCATCCGCCGCCACGGATGACCAATGCACGGTCTTCCCGGCAAATGCTATAGCCAAAAGGCTCGAGCGTCTTGTCATGCTCCAGACGGATGGCACTCCCCCGCTTCCATTCGGCATCGCTGCAGATGGCGGGAGCAATGCCCGTGGCCGTCTGCAATGTCTGCTGCACATAGGCAGCCGCATCGTTTCCCTCCTCGGCCTCGGCTCCGGCGGCATACACTATCTGATACGAAGCCAGGTTGCGACCATAGATACGGGCAGCGGCAGCAGCCTGTGCCACGCTCATCACGCCACCCAGCGACCAAAGCAAAAGGGCAAGAAGAAGCTTACGTTTCATTGCAAATTAGGGTTTTGACCTCCAAAGGTAAGATTATTCCAGCAAAAAGGCAAGGAAATCACAGATTATTTTTCGCGACAAGACATTTCGCCCCGACAGAGGGAACATGGAATCGAAGCGGGAGTAATACGCCGTCAAACGGAAAGTCACAGGCTGTGAGAGGGAAAAAACAGATGAGTTTTAAGTTTTTCAAGGTAAAAAAGATGGAGTAACATGCAGGAATTGTGCCCAAATTATTGTAATTTTGCACTGATTTTACAGGTTTTCCACCTAAATATTATCCTTCAATGAGCAAGACGACTACATTTTGCGGCCTGCTGATAGCCGCGCTGTGCATTGGGGCATGCACCGGCAAGCCGGAAGAAAAAAAGACCGAGAAAGCCAATTACAAGACGATGACCGTGGGCACGCAGGAGTATACGCTCCAGAAAGAACTGACGGCCACGATGACCGGACGCCAGATTGTGGAAATACGACCGCAGGTGAGCGGCCGCATCACCAAGATATGCATCCGCGAGGGCGAACAGGTGCACCGCGGACAGACGCTATTCATCATCGACCAGGTGCCCTACGAGATGGCGCTCAAGGTGGCGTCGGCCAAGGTGAAGACAGCCGAAGCACAGTTGGAAACAGCCCGCCTGAGCATGCAGAGCGAACAGTCACTCAGACGGGAGAACGTGGTCTCGGACTTCTCCGTACAGACGGCTCAGAACAAGTTCCACGAGGCGGAGGCTGCGCTGGCACAGGCCAAAGCCGAGGAGACTAACGCACGCTGGCAGTTGTCATACACCGAGGTGAAGAGTCCCGTGAATGGCTCGGCCTCGATGATTCCCTACCATGTGGGGGCTCTCGTGGGAAGCAGCATTGCCGAGCCACTGGTCACCGTGGCCGACGACGCACAGATGTATGTCTATTTCTCCATTACGGAGAACCAGAGCATCGACTTGATTGAACGTTACGGGAGCCTAGAGCAGTACATCAGCCAGGCACCACCCATCCAACTGCGACTCTCGAATGGTTCGATGTATGACATCAAGGGACACATTGACGCCGTGAGCGGCACCGTGGATGCAGGCACGGGCACGGTAAACGTGCGCGCCGTCTTTGACAATCCGCGCCATCTGCTGCATAACGGAGGCAGTGCACGTGTGGTGATGCCCACACACATGCAGGACTGCATCGTCATCCCGCAGGATGCCACCACCCAGCTTCAGAACCGCTTCTTCGTATATAAAATCGTAGAGGGCAAGACGAAGGCCACGTCCGTCGAAGTGTATCCCACCGACAACGGCAAGGAGTACATCATTCAGTCGGGCCTCGAGGCAGGCGACCGCATTATCGCCGAGGGCGCCGGCCTGCTGCGCGAGGGAATAGAAGTGGGAGACTGACAGCCGACAATCAAGAACTGACAGCCACGTGTGTGCTGACATCGCTTCCGGGACAAGCGGAGAACGCGAGAAATATTATAAATGTGGCGCTCGGCTCTGTCGCTTCTGCACGCAGAGCGAGTACCGAAGAATAACAAATCGTAAATTGACCTAAATGCAAGTCCGAACCTTCATAGACCGCCCCATCCTGGCCGGCGTAATCTCCGTGCTCATCGTATTGCTGGGCATCATAGCGCTCACGCGCCTGCCACTCGAACAGTTTCCGGAAATCGCTCCGCCCACGGTGCGCGTGATGGCTTCCTATACGGGTGCCAATGCTGAAACGGTGCAGAAAAGTGTCATCGTACCCCTCGAGGAGGCCATCAACGGCGTGGAGGGCATGATGTACATGTCTTCGTCGGCCTCGAACACAGGCAGCGCCTCGGTCTCCGTATTCTTCCGCCAAGGCACCGACCCGGACATGGCTATGGTGAACGTACAGAACCGCGTGGCCACCGTGCAGGGCCGCCTGCCGAGCGATGTGGTCAAGGGCGGACTCACCGTACGCAAGCGCCAGACGTCGAACATCAAGCAGCTGGCTCTCTACAGCCCCGACGACACCTTCGACCGCTCGTTCCTGGCCAACTACACGAAGATTAACATCGAGCCACGCCTGTCGCGTATCATGGGAGTGGGCGAGGTGAATGTACATGGCGCCGACTACTCGATGCGCATCTGGCTCGACCCGGCGAAGATGGCCCGTTACGGCATTGCCCCGTCGGACATTAACCGCGTGCTCGACGAGCAAAACGTGGAAGCAGCCACAGGCACACTGGGCGCGGAGTCGGAAAACACGTTCCAGTATGTGCTCAAGTATCGCGGACGCTACGAGGAAGAGCGAGACTATGAGGAGATGGTCATCAAGTCGCTGCCAGACGGCAGCGTACTGCGCATCAAGGATGTAGCGCGCGTGGAGCTGGGCTCGCAGAATTACAATTTCATCGGAGAGACGAATGGGCATCCTGGCGTGAACATCATGATAAACCAGACGCCGGGAAGCAACGCCAACGAGATCATCATAGCCGTGGACAAGGAGATCGAGGAAATCCGTCGCACGCTTCCTCCCGGCATAGCCATAGACGACCTGGAGAGCAAGAAAGACTTTCTCGACGCCTCCATCGCCAGCGTGATGGAGACGCTCTTCGAGGCACTGCTGCTCGTGGTGCTGGTGGTCTATCTGTTCCTGCAAAACCTGCGTTCGACATTCATCCCCACGGTGGCCATCGTGGTGTCGCTCATCGGCACGCTGGCCTTCCTCTATCTCGTGGGGTTCAGTCTGAACATGCTCACACTCTTTGCGCTCGTGCTCGTTATCGGCACTGTGGTGGACGATGCCATCGTGGTCGTGGAGGCGGTACAGGCAAAGTTCGATGCCGGATACCGCTCGTCGTACGACGCCACGGTGGATGCCATGCACGGCATTACGGCGGCGCTGTTCACCACCTCGCTTGTCTTTATGGCGGTGTTCGTGCCGGTATGCTTCATCGGCGGGGTCACGGGCACTTTCTACACACAGTTTGGCCTCACGATGGCCATTGCAGTGGCCATCTCGTGTCTCAACGCGCTCACCCTCAGCCCTGCACTCTGTGCACTGATAATGACGCCACATGCCGAATCGCAGGACAATCTCACCTTCTCCTCTCGCTTCCATCTGGCTTTCGACGCTGCGTTCAACCGCATCGTACGCAAGTATAAGCGGGGGGTGGCCACACTTTTCCTCCATCGTCTGCTCACCGCCCTGAGCATCGTAGTGGCCGTGGTCACGCTCGTATGGCTGATGCGCACCACGAAAACCGGACTCGTGCCTGCTGAGGACATGGGCACCATATTCGTGAATGTGCAGGCATCGCCCGGCAGCAGCATGCAACAGACATACGGCATACTGAAACAAGTGGAAGAGCGCATCAAAGACATCCCACAGCTGCGCATCTATTCACTCGTGGCCGGCTCAAGCGTAGGATTCGACCAGTCGTCCTCAAACGGCAACATAACCATCAAACTGAAGAACTGGGGCGAGCGCAAAGGCCGGGGCGACGACGTACAGAGCGTCATGGAAGAGATATACCGCCGTACGGCGGACATCGCGAACGCCAAGATACAGGTGAACACACAGGCCATGATTCCCGGTTTCGGACGAACCAATGGCTTCGAACTGTACATCCAGGACAAGAAAGGCGGCTCCATCGAGCAACTGCAGGAATACACCCAGAAGATGATCGAAACGATGAACCGCCAACCGGAAATATCCCGCGCGTTCACCAACTTCAGCACGCGCTATCCACAATTCCGCCTTGAGGTGGATGCCGCACGATGCAAGCGGGCCGGCGTCTCACCGAGCGACGTGCTAAGCACTCTCTCGGGCTACATTGGCGGAAGCTATGCATCAAACTTCAACCGCTTCACGAAACTCTATCGTGTAATGGTACAGGCCTCGCCCGAATACCGTCTGGACACCGAGTCGCTCGACAACATCTTTGTCAAGACCTCTACCGGCGAAATGGCCCCCATCGGGCAGTTCATCACACTCCGACGCATCTATGGTTCCGAGACACTCTCGCGCTTCAACCTCTTCCCCTCCATCTCGGTGAGCGGCACGGCGGCCGAGGGCTACAGCAACGGACAGGCCATCGAGGCCATCCGCCGCTCGGCGCTCGAAGCGCTGCCCGAGGGCTATGGCTACGAATTCGGTGGCATGACGCGCGAGGAGGCCAATGCCTCGAACACCACGACACTGGTCTTCATCATCTGCCTCGTCTTCATCTACCTCATCCTGTGTGCCTTGTATGAGAGCATCTTCATCCCCATCGCCGTCATCATGGGCGTGCCGTTTGGCCTGGCGGGCAGTTTCATCTTTGCACGCCTCTGGGGACTGGAGAACAACATCTACATGCAGACGGGTCTCATCATGCTCATCGGCCTGCTGGCCAAGACGGCTATCCTGCTCACCGAGTATGCCTCGGAGCGGCGCCGCCAGGGAATGACGATTGTGATGGCTGCGGTGAGCGCTGCCGGAGCACGACTGCGCCCCATCCTGATGACCAGCATGACGATGATCCTGGGCTTGCTCCCCCTGGCGCTGGCCACGGGTGTGGGAGCCAACGGCAACCGCTCGCTCGGAGTGGGCACCATCGGCGGCATGTTCGTGGGCACCATAGCCCTGCTCGTCGTGGTTCCCGTCCTCTTTGTGGTTTTCCAGTGGATCGAAGAGAGGGTGTTCAGCAAGAAGAGAAAATAGGCAATGTGGGGGGGCCAAACGCCCTAACACCTTAGCCAATCATCGATTCCACAGCAGAATGCCGTCTGCGGCCTGGCCTGCGACGTCCGCCTCAATCTGTGTCGTGCGGCTGAGCACTTATCGGCCGGAAAACACGCCGTCGGCAAAGCGGAGCATCCACACCCAGTCGCAGGCAGCGTGGCCGTGCTTCTCCGTGCGCCGCACATAACCCAGACGGAGGCCGATGGCGCTGGTGTCATAGTCATCAGGCCATGCCACGCGGGGCAGCCCCGTCCCCGCGAATCGCTCCCAGACGGGACTGGCGGCCTGCAGGGCGAGGAACTCGCCCTTGGTGTCGAACCACGGTTCGTCGAACCCCTCCACGAGCATCGCGCGGGGCGCCACGCAGGCCAGGAGGAGGTGCTGGTCGAAGGGCATCTGGTCCTCGTGCCCGGCATACTTCCTGTAGGCACGACAGTACCAGTGGGTGAAGTTCTTCGACTCCGTAGTGATATTCGCACCGAACCCGCGCTTTGCCAACGGCGTACCGCCGCTGCCCGTCTGGTTGGGGACCACTACAGGAAATCGTTCGTCGTAGGCCGCAGCTATCAGCGCCGCCTTGCCCAGACGGGAACTACCCGTCAAGACCACTCGGCCGGCATCGAGCAGCGAGTCCCGCTCAATCATGTCCATGCCGCGCATCAGCCCCCATGCCCACGCGCCGAGCGAGGTGGTATTGTCGTCGCGGGAGGGATCGCGAGGAGGCCATAGGTCGAAGCATCGCTGATAGGCATACTGGTCCTGCACGGCCTCCGAAACCGGGTCTGGATCGGGCGAGACATCGGCATAGCAGGCGGTCACGAAGGCGTATCCTCGTGCCAGGATCATGCTCACGGGATAGTACGTCGGCTGGTTGGGATCAGCATAGAAACCACGAGCCTTCGTCTCACGAGAGTGCTGATAGGGCACGTCGCGGCTGTCAGTGATGAGGATGGCCTCGTCGGAAAGAATCGTGTGATTTCCACTATAGTTCAGCAGCATGACGGAGGGCACGCTCCCCCGAGCATGGCGGGGCGTGACGATGAGCCAGTCGATGAAGGGGCCGGACTTATCGGCACGGAACCACATCCTGACCTGACGTCGCAGGCCGAATCCAGCAAGCGTGACACCCTGCTCCTTCAGCTCCAGAAAGATGTCGCAGCGGGGCGGTATCTGTCCGTACACCTCGTGCTGGAAGATGTCGAGTATCTCCTGACGGCGCTGAGCCCAATCGCGCAGGTTCCTGACCTTCTTTCCGCTGACGAAGCGCAGGGGGGCCTCAAGCGTGTAGGGGGCTACCCTGCTCTCATCATAATTCACCACCTGCGACCATCCGGCAACGTTCGTCACACAGACCAGAACTATTGCTGTAACAAACCTCCTCATATTTCTAAAATCGCTTCAGCGGACCATTTGCCCGTTCACCTTCACGTTCTCAGTCTGCACGTTTTCAATATAGTCGGCATGGAAGTCCGGCACCTTGGCCTCGATGTCAAGGTTCTGGAAAGTAAAATGGCTGAGCCTATACTGGTCGTCTTTGCGAGCCACATTAAAGAAGGTGTTTGCCTGCATGCCGATGTTCCTCATGGTTACATGGGATGCGTAAGACATGGGCGGAGTGGTACGCCCCTGCATATCAGCAAACTGAGACCAGGAATGGACGAAAAGGAAATTGTCGGCACGGCCGTGCATATCCTCGACTGTGATGTACTCGTAATGCTGTGGTGTGTCAGTGCGCATCTTCAAGTGAAGCAGGATGACAGCCCCCTCCACCTTGCCCCGACGCAATAGGATGTTATGATCATAGATTGACTCGCTGCCACAGGTGAGACAACTGTGACAGAATCCGAAATAGCAGTCCTCGATGAGGATATTCTCATTACCACCATTCCCAGGAGTCTTCTCGGGTATGTCGGCCCAGGGCCCCTTGCCCCCTTTGAGTGCGATAGCATCGTCGTCCACCGTCATTTCACATCCCTTGACAAGCACGTTCCGGCAGGCATCGATGTCAATGGCATCTGTGGAGGGTGCGTGGATGGGACCATGCGGACTGTATATCTTTAGGTTCATCAGCCTCACATTCTCCGACTGATAGTAGTGGGTAGACCAGAAAGGAGAATTCTGGAAGCACACGCCCTCGATCCGCACATCGCGGCATCGTGATACGAAAAGCACTCGCGGACGCTGCTCGTCCTTGTTCGTCGCGGCAGGATTCCATTTTCTCCGCAGCCAGAAAGCCTTCCAGTATGGCAGACCGTTCCCATCGACAACGCCCTCTCCCGTGATGGTAAATCCCTGGATGCTGTCCGCGTTCAGCAGCGCAGGGAAATACTTGCACGTCTGGCCTTCCATGCGCGTAGACGTAACGGGAAAGTCGCTGATGTCGGTACTTCCACGTAGCACGGCGCCACGTTCCAGATGCAGGTGAGTTCCCTGCTTGAAGAAAAGCGCGCCCGTCATAAAGACCCCAGGAGGCACGACGACGACTCCTCCTCCACCAGCCGCCACCATGTCAATGAGAGCCTGCAGTTCCTTCGTATGTACATAAGAATCTGCCGATACACCATAGTCTGTAATCCTGTACTGGCGGCCCAGGCTGGCCACATCCACTGGCAGCGTGTCGCGGAACCATTCGGAAACAGGAGCACCATCGGGGAAAGTGTCCCTGACCGCCTCCACCCTCTTACGCCCATAGGCATATTGCACAGATATACAAAGCAGCAATGCCCACAGGCAATGGTTTAGTCGGAATGCATTTCTCATATATGTATGTATAGGTTATGTCCGGTAATTTCCACTTCGTCCCACACGAGCCAGACGCTTGACGCGGGCATGGGAACGACATTGAGATTATTCATTTCATCCCCCTTCTAAGTCTTGTGGCATACAAAGGTATGAATAAGTGAGGGAAATGCAAAGGGAAAGATGAAGTTTTTCACATTGCACATCCGAACGAGAGTACCTTTTCATCACAGCACGAAGCCGGCCAGCGAAGAAGATGGTCGGGAAGAGACAGATACGCGCACGCGCGTACAATAATTATATAAGAGGGCACCGCGTTGGCATAAAAGCGAAACGTCACATAAAATGCCATCCTTTGCCCTTAAATGAACAGAGGAAGCCCATATTATTGCACACTATAGGGGTCAGTGTGCAAAACAAGGCGCTTTTTTAGGAGGTTTTTTTGCATATATGGGATAAAAGTCGTTACTTTGCACCTCGAAATTAAACGAAGTTACATTTTCTAATTAATTAAACAAAAGTATTATGTCTGAAATTGAAGCTAAAGTAAAAGAGATTATCGTAGAGAAGTTGGGCGTTGACGAGGCCGATGTAACCCCCGAAGCAAGTTTCACCAACGACTTAGGTGCAGATTCTCTGGACACCGTCGAGCTGATTATGGAGTTCGAGAAGGCTTTCGAAATCACCATCCCCGACGACAAGGCTGAGAAGATTGCCACCGTTGCCGACGCTATCGCATTTATTGAGGAAAACAAGTAAAGAAGCAACTCACGGTTCTTCGCATTAAAGGAGCGCTCGACCTGTGGCCGCTTCTGCCTGCATAGCAGGTGTTGAAGAAGCAGACGCTCGACATCCCCTGGGGTGGAGCTATTCTCAAGACCCATACGGAAAGGGACGCATTGCGTGACCGAAGGTTCTGAGAAAGCCGAGCGCATAATTCATAATTCAGAGTTAAGACCAGACCGACAAGCATCAGCTCAAGGCCAAGCTTTACAGCCAACATCACTGTGGATTATGAATTGAAAATTATGAATTAAACCAAGATGGAATTAAAGAGAGTTGTAGTAACCGGACTGGGAGCCATCAGTCCGCTGGGTAATTCTGTCGATGAAACATGGCAGAAGCTCCTGGCAGGAGTGAGTGGTGCAGGCCCTATCACGCACTTTGATGCCCAAGCCTTCAAGACGCAGTTTGCCTGTGAAGTGAAGAATTTCAATGTGGCAGACTACATCGACCGTAAGGAAGCCCGCAAGATGGACCTCTATTGCCAGTATGCTGTGGCTTCGGCCACCCAGGCAGTAGAGAATAGCGGACTCAACCTGGACGAAGTGGACAAGAACCGCGTGGGAGTGGTCTTCGGTGTAGGAATCGGCGGTATGCACACCTTCGAGGAGGAAGTGGAAAACTGGGCTAAGACCGGCGCCACGCTGGGTCCCAAGTTCAGCCCATTCTTCGTACCGAAGATGATTGCCGATATCTGTGCCGGACACATCAGCATCAAGTACGGTTTCCACGGCCCCAACTACATCACGTCGAGTGCATGTGCCAGCAGCAGCAATGCCATTGCCGACGCCTTCAACCTGATTCGTCTGGGTAAGGCCAACGTGATTGTCACGGGCGGAGCCGAGGCAGCCATCTTCCCCTCGGGCGTAGGCGGTTTTAACGCCATGCATGCCCTGAGCACCCGCAATGATGAACCCGAGAAGGCCAGTCGTCCATTCAGCGCCAGCCGCGACGGTTTTGTCATGGGCGAGGGCTCGGCAAGCCTCATCCTCGAGGAGTTGGAGCACGCCAAGGCACGAGGCGCCAAGATATATGCTGAGATGGTGGGTGCAGGCATGAGTGCCGATGCACATCACATCACGGCATCTCATCCCGAAGGCCTCGGAGCAAAGCTCGTCATGCAGAATGCGCTGGAGGATGCTGGTATGCAGCCTGAGGACATCGACTACATCAACGTACACGGCACATCGACCCCCGTGGGCGATGTATCGGAGGTGAAAGCCATCGTCGATGTATTTGGCGAACATGCCTACAAGCTAAATATCAGCAGTACGAAATCGATGACTGGCCATCTGCTGGGCGCCGCTGGTGCTCTCGAAGCAATGGTCAGCGTGCTCTCGGTGCAGCAGGATGTCGTACCTCCCACGATTAACCACGATGAAGAGGACAAAGATCCCGACATCGACTATCGTCTCAACTTCACATTCGGTCAAGCACAGCACCGTACTGTGCGCGCCGCACTGAGCAACACATTCGGTTTTGGCGGACACAATGCCTGTGTAATCTTCAGGAAATACACCGAATAGTCAAGCCAGGTGACCGTGAAGAGCAACCTTATAGACGCGATAAGGCTGCCTTTCCGAAAGGAAAAGGCACTTTATCGCTCTTTTTATTCCATTATGGGTTTCTACCCCCGGGACATACGCCCCTACAAGGAAGCCATACAGCACGTCTCGGCCTCGGCAAAGGACGACAAGGCACACCTGCAAAACAACGAACGGCTCGAGTTTCTGGGCGATGCCATTCTGGGTGCCGTAGTGGGAAGTATCGTGTTCCAACGCTTCCAGAATAACCGCGAAGGATTCCTCACCAATACGCGAAGCAAAATTGTAAAACGCGAGACACTGGGAATCGTTTCCCAGCAGCTGGGCCTCCACCGGCTGATACACAGCAACACATACGGCAATGGGCACAACAGCTACATGGCCGGCAACGCATTCGAGGCACTCGTGGGTGCCATCTATCTCGACCGCGGCTA
>Ga0310695_10010042_pt1 | contig 13994 bp, 15 predicted proteins | sample RumenRJG_04DNA_FD_203882 | JGI IMG/M metagenome (GOLD analysis project Ga0310695, IMG submission 203882) | Bovine rumen microbial communities from Lethbridge, Alberta, Canada - RJG_04 (v2) (version 2) | ecosystem: Host-associated > Mammals > Digestive system > Stomach > Rumen | place: Canada... | reverse complement strand
CAGAGAAAATCTGCCAAAGTTTAGGTTGTCCGCTGGGTGAGCTTCAGATTACGAAGTTCTCCGACGGCGAGTTTGCTGTATCTTATGAGGAGAGTATTCGCGGACGCGACATCTTCTTGGTACAGAGTACCTTCCCCAACTCTGACAATCTGATGGAGCTGTTGCTCATGATTGATGCAGCCAAGCGAGCTTCTGCCCGTACCATCAATGCCGTTATCCCTTATTTCGGATGGGCCCGTCAGGACAGAAAGGACAAGCCTCGTGTGTCTATCGGTGCCAAGCTGGTGGCCGATTTGTTGAGTGCCGTAGGCATTGACCGTGTAATTACGATGGACTTGCACGCCGACCAGATTCAGGGATTCTTCAACGTTCCCGTAGACCATCTCTATGCCTCGAACGTTATCCTGCCTTATCTGCAGAGCCTGCATCTGGAAGACCTTGTCATTGCATCTCCTGATGTGGGTGGTTCAAAGCGTGCCAATACTTACGCCAAGTATCTGGGTTGCCCGTTGGTACTTTGCAACAAGACACGTGCTCGTGCCAACGTAGTTGCCACCATGCAGATTATTGGTGACGTGGAAGGCAAGAACGTGGTGATTATCGACGATATGGTTGACACCGCAGGTACCATTACCAAAGCTGCCGACATCATGAAGGAGGCTGGTGCCAAGACGGTTCGTGCCTGTGCTTCTCACTGTGTGATGAGTGGACCAGCCAGTGAGCGTGTACAGAATTCTGCCCTTGAGGAGATTGTCTTTACCGACTCTATCCCCTACTCTCAGCGTTGTGCTAAGGTGAAGCAAATCAGCGTAGCCGATTTATTTGCAGAAACTATCCGTAGAGTGATCAACAATGAAAGTATCTCTGACCAATACATTGTATAGTGCGCTACTTATTGGCGCGCTGACTGCTTGTCAGTCAACAACCTATCAGGTCAATGGAACGATTGAGGGAGCCGCTGATGGCGACACCCTCTTTTTGACTTCTGACCTACAGAGTGGTATTCCCAGTGACACCATCTTCGTGGAAGATGGTAAGTTCCACATTAGTGGCGAGGCCGATTCCGTTCGTCTTTGCATGATCTACAGTGCCAAGCGCAATGAACTGAATGCTCCTTTCTTCATAGAGCCCGGCATCATCAGCATCCAGATTAAGGAAACCCCTGGTGCTTCGCGTGTAGGTGGCACGAAGTGTAACGACGAATGGCAGGTGCTAAACGACTCCGTCATTTCCATCGGCAAGGAGATTAACCGTATTGCTGAGCATATCTATGGCAACACCGTTACGCCCGAGGAACAGCAGAAAGGTATGGAGGCTATAGACAAGTTGAACCAGCGCTTCTCCAACATGATTATCAATATGTGTGAGAAGAACATTCGCAATGAGTTTGGCTACTTCCTCCTGACTTACTATCCTGACGAGTTGATTGACCCGTCATCTCGTAGCCGACTCATCAAACTGTTGCCTGAGGAAATGCGTAAGCGTGAACAGATTCGTGTGATGGAACAAAGTCTGGAGGCGTCTGCCAAGACCGCTGAAGGTGCAACCATTCCCGATTTCTCGCAACCAGCTCCTGATGGCACATCCTTGAGCATAATGAGTGAGGTTAGCCAACATCGCATCACCATTATCGATTTCTGGGCTTCATGGTGTGGACCTTGTCGCCAAGAGATACCCTTTATGATTGAACTATACAACAAGAACAAAGATAAAGGATTGGGTATTGTTGGTGTTTCGCTCGATAATGACAAGGATGCGTGGTTGACGGCTATCAAGCAGATGAATATGCCCTGGGCACAGATGAGCGACCTCAATGGTTGGGACAATGCAGCTGCAAAGCTGTTTAATATTACCAGCATTCCTCACACCATTGTGGTTGACCAACAAGGCAAGATTCTGCGTCACGGACTGCGTGGTGAGGCTTTGGCAAACTTCGTTGCTGAGCAGTTGCAGTAAACCAAAAGCGCTTAGTTGCAGTAATCACAAAGGCTTTATCGCCTTACACTTATGAAGAAAAAGGAACGCTACGCATATATCTTGGAGTTCTTCCGTCGCGAAATGCCTGAGGTACAGACGGAACTGGAGTTTGGCAGTGTTTTCCAGTTGCTGGTGGCAGTCATTCTGAGTGCCCAGTGTACGGACAAGCGCATCAATCAGGTGACTCCCGAACTCTTTCGCCACTATCCTGATGCCGCCTCTATGGCACAGGCCGATGTGGACGATATTCTGGAATATATCCGTAGCGTTTCCTATCCTAATTCCAAAGCTGAGCATTTGGTCAAGATGGCTCGTATGCTGGTAGAGCGTCACGATGGTGAGGTTCCTGCCGACATGAACCAATTGCTCGATCTTCCTGGTGTGGGTCGTAAGACTGCCAACGTTATTCAGAGTGTCGCTTTCGGCAAGTCGGCAATGGCTGTCGACACCCACGTCTTTCGTGTCAGTCATCGTCTCGGTCTGGTTGCCAAATCAGCAGACACCCCGTTTAAAGTAGAACGCGAACTGGTAAAAAATATACCCGAGGAAGATATCCCTCGGGCACATCATTGGTTATTGCTTCACGGTCGCTACATCTGCACATCCCGTCGCCCACATTGTGAGCGTTGCGCACTTAGCGCCGTTTGTCCATCGGCTTCTGCGCTCCCTTCATCCAATGGCGATGGAAACGGTATTCAGCCTTGATAATCTCATATACTTTTGAAGCCGACACCTCTTGCATCATCTTTGCGTGATAGCATTTCTCTATCTGCTTCAGTTCGATGTTCATCTTATCGTACTCTTCGACCATTGCCTTACATCCAGCTTCATCGGCAGGCTTATTCTTAGCCATCTCGTGAACCCTACGATAAATGGCACGCTGCTTCTTATGCATCTCTCTGAGCAGTGGGAACACCTTGTCGGCTTCCTGCTGGGTCAATCCTGCTTTCTTCTGGATATGTTCCTCCAAGGCCTCATTGAACTTCTCGGGTGAGAATTTCTTCTCCTGAGCATGAACCACTATCACCGTCAGCAACAGCACGAGCGTCAAAAAGCATTTCTTCATCATTTCTTATCCTCCTTATTCGTTGTCTGCCAGACAGGCATAGATATCAATGTTGTCAATCATTGCATAATCAGCCACTTCCTCGTAGTAATTGCTGTCTGCCATCATATCGTCAGCAGTATTCTGATGCCAATAATAGGTAACACCCATCAGCACGGCAACCACCGTACAGGCAGCTGCATATAGCCAGGGGCGTAGCATCGTGGTGCGAGCCTTTTGCTGTTCGGGCAATTGCTCCATCACCTGAGCTGTGAATTGCTCAAAATAACCCTCAGGCACACGGAAAGCATTTCGCGTCCCAACGGTTTCTCTGAGGTGTTTTTCTTCTTCTATCATCATGTATTGTTTAATTTTATCTTTTGGACGTTTTTATTTCTTGAAAGTTTAATCGCGGCGCTTGAAAAATTCAGAAATCTTCTTGACAGCAATATGATACGAGGCTTTCAGCGAACCTTCCGATGTTTGCAGAATCTCGCTAATCTCGCTATATTTCATGTCGTCGAAGTATCGCATGTTAAACACCGTTCTTTGTACATCAGGCAGTTGGGCAATGGCTTCTTGCAGCATCGCCTCTACCTCCGTGCCACTGAAGTATTCGTCAGCCATCAGCGTGTTTCCCACCGTCATCTCATCATCGTCTGTGCTGACCATCTGCGTTTTCTTCTTGCGCATGAAGTCAAGACTCTCGTTCAGCGCAATGCGATAGAGCCATGTGGAAATCTTGGATTCCTGATGAAAGGTGTCCAACTTCGACCACGCTTTCAGAAACACGTTCTGCAACACGTCGTTGGCATCATCATGCGTCAAGACGATACGGCGTACCTGCCAATACAGTTGTTCGCTGTACTGGTTCACCAATTGTTCGAAGGCCCTTCGTCTGGTCTTCGGATCATTCAACTGGTTCATGATTTGCTTCTCGTCCAGTGGCGTCATTGCATGTAATACTTCAGTTGTTCCCACATCGCCTTGTCGTAACCATAAACGTCAGGCCATGAGCGCAACGTTCCATTCTCGTCGGTCCAAAGTGTGTAGTATATAATATAAAGAGGTGTACTGGGTTTCACGGGTACATAACTTACCAGCTTATGGTGTCCCTCTTTCAGATTGTCTCCGGCATGTTCGTTCAGATAACTGATACCCTGTTGCGTCCTCGGATTCAGTCCCATCGAGATGCGAATACGGTCCAACAGCCACTCATCAGCTTCATCGCCCAACACAAACTCGCACAGGTTGAAAGGCTTAGCCACACGGACACAACCATGCGACATGCTACGCTGTGAACGTTCAAAGGCTCCTGGATTCGACGTGTCGTGCAGGAAAACAGAGAAATTGTTCTTGAATCGGAAGATGATTCTTCCCAGCGAGTTCCCTGCTCCACCCTCCTGAGCCACCTTGTATTTCCCTGACAACAGCATGGTCTGCGACACCTCCGTTACAGGCAGTTCCTTATTCGTTTTACGGTCAAAGATATGATAGCGGTTCTTGTTGAAGTAAGTAGTGTCGCCTGCCCTTTTCGCCACGTCGGTTTCTATGATGCTCATGGGGATGACCCATTGCGGATTCACCTCCATCCATTCTATGTTGCTCGTCAATTGGGGCGTCTTCGTTTTGGCATTGCCACACACCACCTTCATGTCCAACAGCGAGTCGGGCCCATAGGCATACAAGTGAAAGGCGGGTATGTTCACAATGATGCGCTTTCCCTCTTCAGGTATGGCATTACGCAATCGCCAACGCCCACGCTCCATGTTACACAATATGCGCTTCCTGTCTTCACCCATAGCCTTTCCCAGCATCTCTTTCATCTGCTGGTAGTATTTCCCTTGTGGCTGAACCTCGTTCAAGCAAACGTCCACGCTGTCGTTCTTGATTTTACGTAACAAAGCCTTGTAGAAGTTAGCCGACACGCGCTCCATCGGAATATCGAACAACTCGCGATATTTCGTCACCTGCCCCGTTGCCGTATCTTTTTTCTCGGCATCCAATTGGTTCAGCAACTTATACGGGTCTGTAAATCCGAACCTTTGACCAGCAGCATAGCGCGTAAATGCTTTCGTCAGGTTGTATTCCAGTCGGGCAGCTATCACGCTCAAGGTATTTCTTTCGTCAAAGTCCAACGTGCGCATTCGCTTCATGTCGCGTTCTATCTCGTCCACTTGGAAGGCGCGCTCCTTCATACCCAGCTCTCCCATGCTATGCAACCATCTCAGCAATGTGTCAGCCTTGCTGTCCACACCCGTTCTGTCCACCCACAACAGCGTGTTATTGCCTTTATAATAATGGCGAACCGTATTGGCAACCGCTGATCTTCCTGTATCAGCTGCTACATGCTGACGAAGCTGTTGGCGGATTACGTCAAGGTTAAATACAAAATCGGGCGTCTTCATATCAGAAAACGCCTCCATTGTAATATCGTGATGAGTTGATTTCGTACCCTGACATCCCGTAACCAGCAAACCTGCCAGCAGGACAATTAGTGCAACGATACCTTTCTCACAAACTTTCCTATTTTCAGTATGTAGCACCCTTTTGGAACATTTAAGTCAATACGCTGTGCTGGCGACTCAATCTTCACCGTCATCACCTTTCTTCCCGTCAGCGAGATGACTTCCAGCGTCTGTCCTTGGGCACCGCTGATGGTCACGCTCTGACCGTTGATGGCGATGGTGATTTCTTCGTCAATGGCCTGTTCTATGGCGTAATCAGCCATCTCCGAAGCCTTAAGCATCGAAACTGGAATCATCAGCATTGCCATTGAAAAAGCATAGACAAGTAGTCGTTTCATCATACGCAAACATTATATATTCGCTGCAAAAATACGGAAAAGATTCTTAACTTCCAAATTTTTTTGCAAGAAAATGCGCTTTTACACGTCAAATACGCCCGATTCGTTGGTTAAATAGCTATTGGGAAATATAATCTTGGCCTCGTCCAGCAACACATTCTCGTCCTCATAGCGTTGCGAATAATGCCCCAGCAACAGCTGTTTCACACCAGCATCGCGGGCCACCATCGCGGCATCACGAGCTGTTGAATGATAGTATTTGTTTGCCAGCAGTCGGTTGTCTTCTCCATAGGTACTTTCATGATACAGCGTCGTCACCCCTTTCAGTCGTTCGTGCAGTGTGGGTATATACCTTGTATCACTGCAATAGGCGTATGCTCTGGGCTCATCGGCAGGCAGGGTCAGTCGGCTGTTCGGCACCACTTCCCCCTCCTCCGTTGTCCAGTCGGCACCCGCCTTGATGTTGTTAAACTGGCTGGTAGGTATTTGGTAGAAATCGGCCACGTCACGACGAATATGGGCCATCGTGGGTTTCTCGCGGAACAAGTAGCCGCAACACTTCACACGATGTTCCAGAGGAATGGTCTCCACTGTCAGCGAACGGTCTTCGTAGATGACTTGCTGAACGGTAGTGTCCACCTCACGGAAATCCACCTCATAGTCAAAGTCGTGACAGAACACAGCCATCTGCTGGCGCAGGATTTCAGCCAGCTCGCCAGGAGCATAGACGGTCAGTCGAGCCGTTCTTCCCAACAGTCCGAAGGTGCTCAGCATACCCATCAGTCCGAAACAGTGGTCGCCATGCAGATGCGATATGAATACCGCACTGATCTTCGTAAACCTCAGTCTGGAGCGTCGCAGTTGTATCTGGGTGCCCTCACCGCAGTCCATCAGAAACAACTTCCCCCTGACCTCAATCACTTGTGCCGACGAGTAGTGCTTCAGTGTAGGCAATGCACTGCCACAACCTAATATATGTACCTTGAATGGTTCCACCCTTTACATCTTGATTTCTTCTAACGACGAATCCTCCAGCTTCACGTCCTTGCCGTATTCCTCACGAGGCTTCTGTCTGCTATACTCCAGTGTTTCCTCGGTGTCTTTTAGTGTCAGCGAGTCAGGTCCCAACTTGGCTATGTCGTAAACATACGTCTCGTCCTCACCGCTTCCACTTTCGCGCATCAGCACAAATTCCATCTGTCCGCGAATCAGTCGCCACGTCTTATAGACAATGTCCGATTGTGCGATACTCTCTGCTACGCCACCTTCCTTGATGCGTACGCCCACCTCGTCACTACCGTCTATCGGGTTTGGCATTACCCAGTTGCCCAACAGCGTAGCCTGGTTTATCACCATGACAGCCTGCGTCTTGTCCTTGGTAGGCAGCACGGCCATGCGGTCGCCCACCAGCAGTCCGCCAAACACTTTACCATTGTCCTGAGCGTCCGAAATGTCTATCGACAGGGTGTCGCCCGTATCCGTCAGCAACTGCAATGTGTTCATCGCTGTTCCCTCACCACACACGCCGTAGATGGTCGGGTCTGCATTAGCTATATCTGCCGAGTCGCCATCGTCGAAAGGCACCTGTTGTGTCTTACCACCGCAGCTGGCCATCATCCATACAGCCACTGCCACCGTCATCAATACACTAAGTTTCTTCATATCATTCGTTATTTTTTGCTTCGTTCCAAAGTTCGTCCATTTCTCCCAGCGTCATCTCCGTCATGGGTTTCCCCATCTCCCTACTACGCTGTTCTATGTAGTTAAAACGACGAATAAACTTCTGGTTTGTCATCTCCAGCGCATTGTCTGGATTCAACTTATACAGTCTGGCAGCATTGATGACGGAGAACAGGAAATCGCCCAACTCCTGCTCCGAAGCCTGTCGGTCTTCCTTCTTCAGTTCAGCCTCCAACTCGCCCAGCTCCTCGCGTACCTTATTCCATACGTCGTCACGCTGTTCCCAGTCGAAACCCACATGGCGCGCCTTGTCTTGAATGCGGTAAGCCTTGATCAGCGAAGGCAGTGCGGCAGGCACACCCGACAGCACCGTCTTGTTACCATCCTTCTCGCGCTGTTTAATCTGTTCCCAGTTGTCCAACACCTGCTCTACGCTCTCCGCCTTCTGCTCGCCATAAACGTGCGGATGACGGAATATCAGCTTGTCGCACAAGAAGTTGCAAACATCTGCTATATCAAATTGCCCTTTCTCCTCACCTATTCTGGCATAGAAGGCCACATGCAACAATACGTCGCCCAACTCCTTCATCACCTCGTGGTCGTCACCCTTTATCAGTGCGTCACACAATTCGTAAGTTTCCTCTATGGTGTTCGGCCTCAGACTCTCGTTCGTCTGCTTTCTATCCCAAGGACATTTCACCCGCAGTTCGTCCAAAATATCCAGCATTCGCCCGAAGGCCGCCATCTTCTCTTCACGTGTATGTTTTTGTTCCATGATGCAAAATTACTAATTACTCAAGAAAAAGCCAAAGAATTTAGCGAAAAGTTTGGCAGTTTCATAATTAATAACTACCTTTGCATCCGCAAAACAGCGAAGGAAGGTTAATTCCAATAGGAAGGTTAACTTCATTGACCTTCCTCACGTTCGGCCATTAGCAAGCAAGCTTGCATGGCACTCACTTAATCGGAAGGTTGGCAGAGTGATCGATCGCGCTGGACTCGAAATCCGGTATACCCCTTTCGGGTATCGGGGGTTTGAATCCCTCACCTTCCGCAAAGCAAAGAGGATGTGTCACCCACATCCTCTTTTTTCTTTGTTAATAGTTCGCTCGTATCCACGCTATTACTTTCAGGAAGAAGACAGCAGCCGACGCCTCGTGGTTGGTTACGTTGAGGTCCTCTCTTGCCGTACCGCTATAGTGGTCCACCAATTCCTCCGTCTTGATGCCATTATCTTTGAGGAAGTCTCTCATGGCATAGAAGTTCTCCACCGGAACCACGTCATCCTTCGTGTCGTGGAATAGCATCACGTCAAGGTCGCTTCGGGGTTTCCATCCGCTGGTCAGTGCGTCAGCGCTGAAAGCCTCCTTGAAGCGGCGCGACAGCTGACTGTTGATGTTCAGCACGTCGTCGGTACAAATCTTGGCCGTCTCCTTAGTCACGATCAGCTCTTCGTCAAGCGCCTTGCGTTTATATTGCTTGCTGAGGAACCAGTCGTTGAAGTTTGTTGCCACGGGGTCCTTCAGATAATCGTGGATATCGTAGCCCAGTTGGAAGAAGTGGTTGAAGGCATAGAGCACGTTGCAGACGGTGCTGGGCATCTCGGTGGTACCTTTGGTAATGGCGTCGTACATAGAATTGATGTCATAGGGACCGTCGCCGGCAAAGGCGCGCTTCACCTTGATTTCAGAATGGCGCTCAGAAATCTCACGCAGCACCCCCATCGTGGTCTGTCCACCCTCCGAATATCCTGCAACGATGAAGTCGTCGCCCTTCTTTACCTCCAGGTCTTCTATCAATCGCTTGGCCGCAAGATAAGCATCCAGCGCAGCACGCCCGTTGGCCCGCGATATGCAGTAAGCCTGTGGCTCCTTCTCGGTGACGCCGAAGCCGTAGTAGTCGGGTGCCACCACGATGAAGTGCGTGAGGGCTGCTCCCGTCGGGAACTCGATAGCACCGCGCGAAGGAGCCTGCGAGGTGGCGTAGATGGTGAAGTGGTTGTATAGCATGATGCCGTGGAAGGGCTCATTGTTCTGTATCAGCGACTTATCCACCGTGATGGTGCCACTCAGCGTACAGGGATTGCCGAAGGGGTCGACCGACGGATAAGTGAACACATAGTTCATATAGTCGGGGAAAATCGCCACGGGTATGCTGTCGGTGATGCAGGCTGGCGGAAGCGTCGATTTCGCCATCCAGTCGCCTATCAAATCGTTCGTGGTTCCCTGAGCCTTGGCAAGCGAACCGTTATGCGATGCATTGCTGAAGGCGATACCACCCTGCGCGCAACTCATCTTTATCTGACCTACATCCACAAAGCCCGTGTGGTTTTCGCCACTGCGCCTATGGAGCGCCGATGTCTGGGGCGTGTCCGTCCTCGCGTCTTTCAAGTTGATGTCCCCCTCCGCTGTCACCTGCCATGTGAATGGTGCATCCTTCGGACCACCGTAAACCTTCAGCGGTTCGTTGAACTCGTCGTCAAACACCGCCAGCGCCACATAACCCGTGTGATCGGCCTTGGCATCCACCACTATCAGCGCGCGGTTAAACGCCTTGCCGTCCTCCGTCACGTCCTTATAGTCGAACTCCTCGCACCACACTCCCACAACGCTCTGTTCCAGTTCTTGTTGACTCGTATTTGCAGGGTTGTCACTCTCGTGCGTGCAGGCTACCATGCACAACAAGAGCATGGTGGCTGCAAACATTACAAAGAATTTCTGTTTCATCATCATTTTATCTATTTTTTAGTTTTTCTGACCGCAAATATACAAAAATAAAATGAGACCACCAAATTTTTGGCTGACAGAACGCAGGTACACAAAAGACAGACTTATCAGAAAAATGACAAAATGTAGATACCAGTACCGTACTGAACTTACCCAGTTACCCACTTACCCAGTTATGACAGGAAGGGTTTGAATTCGATGAAGCCAACATCTTTGAAGGAGCGTTTTATCCCTGCATTATAGCCGCCCCTTATCAAGGGGCTCTAAAGGTACAATTTAAAGAGATTATAGTTTTATTATTATATATATTATAATATATATAATAATAAGTTTTTATAGTCAACTTTTTCAGGAAATGTTCCTGTCATAGGTGGGTAAGTGGGTAAGTGGGTAACTTGCCTCGCTGTACTTACCAGACATCGAAAAAAAATAGAAAAATAATCGCAAAAAAAATTTAGCTAGACGCTGAATTTCGGCTGCGCTCATTAGTTTAAATAAATTTAACTAAATTCGCTGGCACGAAATTTGGTGGTTTCGAAAAAAAATTCGTACCTTTGCATCATAGATGCAAAAAGGACAAAAGCGTCTAAAAATTGCGGCATAACCATGGAGAAAATTTTTCCTAGTGCACGAGGAAGTTCTGCATCGTATAACCGCAAAATCAAGGATTAAGGAATAGGTTTTAAGGAAGAGGAAACATTTTTACAACCCTTAAAATTTATAGCAATTATGGCATTGAAAGTAAAGGCAGTGGAAAGACTGCTGAAGTTTGACAAGGAATCAGAGGGCAAGTACCGCTATGTGATGAAACCCGAAATGTATTCCAGCCTGAGCCAGGCGAAAGTCATCAAGGAAGCTGCCCTGCGCAGCGGCGTAAGCCAGGGCGTGATGAAGGCCTGCTGGGATGCAGCTGGTGAGGTAATCAAGGCGTGGGCCACCGAGGGCCACTCGGTAGCGCTGCCCGGACTGGGAAGCATGCGTTTCGGACTGCGAAGCAAGTCTGTGGAGGACGTAAACAAGGTGAAGTCGAACCTGATTACCAGCCGTCGCATCATCTTCACTCCCGACACCGACCTGAAGGACGAGCTGAAGAACACCGCCATCGTCATCACCTGCTACGACCGCGACGGTAAGGAGGTGAAGCGCGTGACCAGCGACGACGACGCAGAGGTGGAGGACCCTGAGAACGGATCTACGGGTGACGGAGAGAACGGTTCTACGGAGAATGGCGGTAGCCAGAACCAGGGTGGTAACAGCAACACCGGTGGTGACAACGGAGGCAACACCAGCGGCGGCCTGGGACAGAACTAGGCGATGGAAGATGTAAGATGGAAGATGTAAGAAGTCAGAAGTTATGAAGACGAATCGTATTGTTGAGGTAGCGGTGAAGGTGATAGTAGCCGCTCTCACAGCCTTCCTGACGGCCATCACAACTACGAGTTGTATGGGGCATGGACCAATTCCGATGTAAGAAGGCTGCGATTGAGCGAGAGCAATGCTAAGCTTGCTTAAGCATTGCCGAGCGTGAGCAGGCTCGACCGCAGGTCAAGGAAGATGTAAGAAGTGGGGACTGACAGAAAATCTGTCGGTCCCCTACTCTATTCTATTTAGAAGCAGCCTAGTCACACCGTGCCAGGCACCCTGTGACCATGAGGTTATGAGGCCTCCTTCAACTTTAGTCCGATGCCGAACACTTCGGCCATCAGCAATGCAAAGAAGCCTTCGCCCAGCGCGTCGAGACCATCTACCACAGCATCCCAGAAGCCGCGGCCTACAAAGAAGAAAGTCAGGAATATCAAGAACACGCCACATAGCAGGGCGCAGTAACCATACTTGCGAATCAACTTAACGTTCTTCTCTGTAAACACCTCGTTGCGGTTCACGTTCAGGACAAACTTGACGAAACTGACCACAGCCACCACGATAGCACCAAATGCCACCAATGCGAAGAAAAATGCGAACAATAGAAAGCCAAAGGACTCGTTCTCTCGTTTTAATTCAACACTCGCATCACTGGTGTTGAAAAACAAATCCACGACCATGTCTATCAGCATCAGTGCCAGGACCAGCACACAGAACACATTAATTTTTTTCATAATCTCTATTGTTTTTAATTGTTGATGTTTGTTACGAAAACCAGGTGAGTTTGATTAGTGCATACACAAATAGTATGACCGTTTGGCCCAACATCAGTATGAAGAACATACCAAAGAAGGGAATGAGGGCTGCGACGACTCGCCAGATCGTATGCCAGTAGCTGTAGCCCGACAACTGCTTGATCGGGATGATGAACAGCAGCGTGCATAGTATGTCGATCATCACTTGAGCCTTCAGGCTGAAGCACAGGAACGCGGGAATGAGTTCATAAATGGTGAGCATATTGCTGATATAGACTATCGCCACGAAGCACTCTGAAAAGCGCATATCCGGTATGGCCGGACAGTGGCGTATCAAGAGCCAGAGCGGCCAGGAGAAGAGCAACGTCATGACGAGTATAAAGAACGATTGGTGAGTGTCAATCCACTCTTCCTCTATCGCCATTATCCGATCAAACTCAGCTCTTGCCTGGTCAAACAATTCATCTGTTCTCTTTTGCTTCGCTGTCTTTTCCTTTGTCTCAGCCTTTGTCTTCAGAGCCTCCGACGGCTTATCGCTGTTCAGAATCTCTTTCGCGAGACCCTGAAACATCACCTCTTCTTCCTCCTGCTTTTGCTCGTAGTAGTTCAGCCCCTTGATGTTCAGGCCCGATTGTATCAGGATTGTCAGGGTGAACAGCAGGAAGAACATCTTGAACGGCGGGAAGTAGGCCATCTGCATGCCCATGAGGTAGTCGCGGATCATATAGCCCGGGCGCAGTATCAGGTCGCGCAGGGAACGGAACATACCGCGGTTGCCCACGCCCCAGACGTCGAGAAACAGCAGTAGCGCCTTCTTGAACGAATAGCGGCCTATCTTGGACGACTGACCGCAGCGGGGACAATAGTTGCCCTCGAAGCGCGTGCCGCAGGTGGCGCACACGTGCTCATCCTCCAGAAGCGGTGCCACCTCGTGTGGCTGCTGCTCCCACTCCCTGAATCGTCTGTATCTCTCTCTTATATCTGCCATACAGCCTGCAAAGGTACGAAAAAAACTTCGGGATACAATGAATCTGCCCGATTATTTTAAAATAAGGGTCCGCCACCTATCGCCGAGTCACACCGTGCCTGACCCCGTGTTACCCTGACCCCGTGTTACCTTGAAAAGAACCCCTCCACGAAAAATGGAGGGGATTTTTTATGCCTTATGGTTATAATACCTGATGAGTAAGGCTACGCCAGTGAAGGTGATGGCGAATTCAAGGATAAGGATATAGATGTAATTCATAACAGACTGATTTATTTTAAAGGTTAGAGATTCGGAGATATGGAGCACACCCAATTGTCGAGGTTCCATTCAGGAGTTGTGGCATATAGCTGATCGCCAACGACATGTGTACCTTTGCATTGTCGTTCAGCGGAACAGACGGGCGCCAAAAGCTGGCCAGAAAATTTTCCTCGGCGGAGGAAAAAGAAAAATCCCTCGGGAGAGACGCCCAGAACCCCCAAAGACGGCAAAAGAGAGAAAGCACTATGTTTAACTAAAAAATTAACAAAATTATGGCTATTAAAGTAAAAGCAGTAGAGAGTTTGGTGAAATTTTCAAAGACTGACCCAGGTGTGTGGCGCTGGCTGATGCGTCCGGAACTGTACACCGCACTGGACCAGAAGAAGGTGATCAAGGA